>JACCDH010507446.1_pt1 | contig 20799 bp, 22 predicted proteins | sample 7442481 | NCBI WGS metagenome assembly JACCDH01 (sample SAMN15323433, study PRJNA562643) | freshwater metagenome | isolation source: river surface water | place: USA:Blue River Watershed | collected 2017-08-15 | reverse complement strand
TGTGCAGGGAGGGGCGATGTATGTTATCGAGAAGGCCCTCTCACCTAAGCTTCGTTTTCTCTCTTATATGTTTGCCATCTGTGGATTGATCGGAACACTTTCTCTTTTTCAAATTAATCAAATTGCCGACTATGGTGAAACTTATTACGGTGTAAGCAAGCTGAGCTCGGGAATAATATTTTCTCTTATGACTTTTTTAGTTCTTTTAGGAGGGCTTAAAGGGATCTCAAAATTTTGCTCTTCAGTCGTTCCTGTGATGAGTGTGCTTTATTTTATTGTGGCGATGGTTATTGTTTTTCTAAATATTGAAAAAGTTCCTGGTGTGTTTACTTCTGTGATCTCAGAGGCCCTGAATCCAAGTGCCGCCTTTGGAGGAATCGCTGGTTATAGTTTTATGCGCATTCTCACTATTGGTCTTAAGCGAGCTACTTTTTCTAATGAAGCGGGTATTGGGACTGCTCCTATGGCCCATTCAAATTCAAAGACAAGTGAGCCCATTTCAGAGGGCTATGTATCGATGCTTGGACCTTTTCTTGATACTATTATTGTTTGCAGTCTCACCGCTATTGTTATTCTAGTGAGTTTTCCTAACGGTGCTCCCCAGTACTCAGGGATTCAATTAACAAATGAAGCTTTTGTCATGAATTTAGGCCCTGTTGGTCAGCATTTTCTTGCGATCACTATTCTTCTTTTTGCCACTTCGACCATGATTGGAATGGCCAACTATAATCAAAAATGTTGGGACTATTTATTTAAAGGAAGGTTTGGTCTTGGGCGCAAAACATTTCTGGCCTTTTATAGTGGCTCTATTCTAGTGGGGGCCCTTATTCCCATGATGAATGTTATAAATTTGATGGACGTGGCCTTTGCCCTAATGACTATTCCTAATGTCGTGGCCACACTTTATCTTGCCCCTAAAGTAAAAGATGAACTTCTTAAATATAATAAAAAACGATTAAGCAAAATATGAAGAATGAAATTTTGGAACTAGAAAAACTAATTCTTAAGCATAAAGAACTCTACTATTCTGGGAAAGCGGAAATCTCAGATGAGAAGTATGATCAATTAGAAATGAAGTTAAAAAGGCTAGATCCAGAGAATCCTGTTCTCTCCATAGTGGGTCATAAGCTTGCAAGTTTTTCAGATAAAGTTGAGCATCAAAAAAAAATGCTCTCACTAGATAAAACTTATTCTGAAGATGATCTCCAAAAATGGGCCGAAAAACATAAGACACTTTCAATTTACAAAATTGATGGTTCGAGTTGTTCTCTCTTGTATGAAAATGGTCATCTCGTCATGGCCAAAACGAGAGGTGACGGACAATTTGGCGAGAATATCACCGCCAAAGCGATGTTTATTCCAACAATTCCTAAGTCTATTTCCTTTAAGGGCAGCCTTGAGGTCAGGGGCGAGGTTTATTGTGTAGAACAAGATTTCTATCACCTTTCTGAAACGATGAAAGTGCTTAAGCTTGAGGCGCCCACATCAATGAGAAATATTGTGGCGGGACTTTTAGGGCGAAAAGAGAATATTCATCTTTGTCGTTACCTTAGTTTTAAGGCCTTTGATTTTGTTTCCTCAGATTCAAAATTCCAATTCGAACATGAAAAAATGGATACACTCTCAAAAAATGGATTCGAGATACCAGACTATAAGCTCCATGATTCATTTAAATCTATTAAAGCTCATTTAGATGAGTGTAAGGAGTTTATGGATAAAGGTGATTACCTTATAGATGGTCTTGTTCTTGTCTATGATAGCCTGAGTGAGCAGCGTGAGCTTGGAGAAACGGCTCACCATCCAAGATATAAAATAGCTTTTAAGTTTGCTGGTGATACAAAAGTGACACAGATTAAAGAGCTAGAGTGGGGAGTTTCAAGAAATGGAATTCTTACTCCTGTGGCCAATGTAGAACCGGTGGAATTATCTGGGGCCATGATTTCAAGAGTGACTCTGCATAATATGGGGTTAGTGCGAAATTTTGAACTGAAGGTTGGAGATAAAATTGAGATCATTCGTTCAGGAGAGGTCATTCCCAAATTTCTAAGTGTGAGTGAGCGTTCTCCTCAAGGGGAGTTTCATTTGCCTGAACACTGTCCAAGCTGTCAGTCAAAGCTTGTGATGGATGATATCTGGCTTATGTGTATCAATGAGGCCTGCCCGGCCAAAGTGAAAGAAGAAATACTGAACTATATTAAAAAATCAGGAATGGAAGATATCTCAGATAAAAGATTAGAAGAGATGATTTCTAAGGGTCTTGTGACTGATATTCCTTCACTTTATAAAGTGACGATGATGGATCTTCTGACTCTTGAAAAAGTAAAAGATAAACTTGCGACCAAGATGTTTAGTGAGATTCAAAAAACAAAAAGCCAAACTCTTGTTCAATTTATTAGTGCCATTGGTATTGAAGGAATCTCGGCCACCAAGTGTGAGAAGATTATCGCCAATGGGTATAATACTCTTGAGAAGATGATGGAGCTCGATGTGGAGACGATGATGAGAATCGAGTCTTTTGCTGAAAAGTCATCCACAGATTTTGTTAAGGCGATGAAAAAGAAAAATAAACTTATTAAGACTCTTTTGAAAATGGGTGTTGAGGTCAAGGCCGATGCTGTGGCCACAGGTGAGGGGCCACTTAAAGGGTTTAAATTTTGTATCACCGGCGAGCTTTCTCATCCAAGAGCAGAAATTGAGAAGAGTATTAAGATGAATGGCGGAGTGATGGTGAGCTCTGTTTCAAAAAATACAAGTTATCTTGTCACAAATGAAAAAGAATCTAGCTCTTCAAAATTTGTAAAGGCCAAAGAGCTTAAAGTTCCGGTAATAACCGAGGAAGAACTTTTACAAATGATGAAGGGTTAATTTATGGCCAAGATAAGATCAGTTTTTACATGCCAAGAATGTGGATATCAATCGGCTAAGTGGTTAGGAAAATGTCCTGATTGTAATCAGTGGAACTCATTTAGTGAAGAGGAAGTCACCAAAGCTTCTAAGCTTGCGCAAAAAGTAACAACTGTCTTGGGTGGCAAAGTTTCAAAACCGAAAAATATTAGTGAAATTGAAAATGAGAAAGTTTACCGCTATTTCACAGGAATAAATGAGTTTGATCGTGTGATGGGTGGTGGAATAACTCATGGGTCTCTGACTCTTATTGGAGGAGAACCGGGAATTGGTAAATCGACTATCCTTATGGAAGTTTGTGGAAAACTTCTGACTCAATATAGTGATGGAAAAATTCTTTATGTCAGCGGAGAAGAGTCAGAGTCTCAGGTGGCTGATCGCTCAAAAAGACTTGGTGTGGATAACCCCCATTTGTATATTTATAATGAAACTAATTGGCAGAAAGTTTTAGAGCAAGTTAAAGAGCTTAAACCCAAATTTCTTATTCTCGACTCAATCCAAACTACCTATTCTTCAGAAGTAGATTCAGCGGCCGGAACACTTTCTCAAATACGTGAAGTGACTTACGAAGTGATGAATTATGCCAAGGCCTACGGTCTGACAGTTTTTCTTATCGGTCATGTCACTAAAGAGGGACAAATTGCTGGGCCCAAAATTTTAGAACATATGGTGGACACAGTTGTTTATTTTGAGGGCGATCAGCTTGGCCAGTACCGTATGCTTCGAGTGATGAAAAATCGTTTTGGAAATACAAATGAAGTGGGTATTTTTGAAATGCAAGAAAAGGGACTGGTCGAAGTTTCTAATCCTTCACAATATTTTCTTGAACAATCTATTCCTGGATCTTACGGGCGATCTATTACCTGTATCCTTGAAGGATCTCGTGCGCTTTTTGTAGAGATGCAGGCCTTGGTTGTAGAGAATAAATTTGCTGTAGGAAGAAGGACAACTCAAGGCCTAGATTCAAATCGTGTGGCCTTACTTGTGGCGGTGATTGATAAATATTTTGGAGTGCCACTTTCTTATAATGATATCTATGTGAATGTTGTGGGTGGAATGAAACTCACTTCACGGGAATCTGATCTCTCTGTGCTCGCCTCTCTTTTAAGCTCTTATTTTATGAGTCCTATTCCCAGTGACACTGTGTTTTTAGGGGAAGTTGGCCTAACCGGTGAAGTCCGTTCGGTTCCCATGATGGAGCTTAGACTTCGAGAAATTGCTCAAATGAACTATAAAACCGTGGTTACTGCCGACCGTGTGGCCAAAGATTACCAAGGAAAATACAAAATAAAAATTATTGGAATAAGTCAGGCCAAGGAATTAAAGAACATCTTTTTCAGTACTTAAGTTATTAAAATTAAACGCGTTTAACATATATTAAAATTAGTTCATATTTACATATTTGAATATTAATATATGTTAATGCGTATGCCATCAAGAAAAGTTATCTCAAAAAAAATGTCTGAATATCTCTCCGTGATCTCCCATCCAGATCGTTTCAGGATCATTGAAGAGATCGGAAACAGAGAGCTGGACGTAAACGAAATTACCAAAATTTTAGGTATTCCCCAGAGTAGTGTTTCTCAGCACCTTTCTGTTTTGCGCTCAAAAGATCTTGTTGTAGATAGAAGAGAGGGAAAGCATATTTTTTATTCACTTCGTTTTCCATGGATGGCCGGATGGCTTCTTCAAGGGCTTCAACTTTTAGAAGAGGCAAAAAGCTCAGATCTCGACTTATTGACCGCAACAGCTGAAGTTAAAAAACTTTGGGGAAGAGGTCACCAATGATTCATACGATTGGACAGAATCTCTATACTTGGAAAAAAATTCTTCTTTGGTCTGTTCTGAGTTTTAAGGCCGGTATGCTTAATGCCGCAGGATTTTTATTTGCCGGTTATTTTGTTTCTCACGTTACAGGCTTTGGAACACAAATCGGAATTACTATTGGGCATGAAGAGTATGCTTTCGGGATAGAACTTTTAGTTATTCCTGTTTTTTTCATCTTAGGTGGTTTTGTCACCTCACTGATTCTAGATGTGGATTATGATGAAAAAAAGATCCCACGCTACGATTATGTTCAACTTCTTATTACTGCTCTTTTAGGTGTCATCAGTACTCTATTCTTAATTGATTTTTATGACTCGTCTGTTCTTCCGATGAAGCATGATGATAATACGATTTTTCTTATTGCTCTCCTTTGTTTTGTTTGTGGACTTAAAAATGGTCTTTCAACTTGGTCTACATCGGGAAAAATACGAACAACGCATCTCACAGGACTTTCTACAGATATTGGTCTTCATCTCCCAAAAGTAATAATAAGTCGGTCTTTTAATTCAAAGTTTCCTGAAGAAAATATTGTGACTTACACCAGACTTATTACATTACTAAGCTTTTCTCTTGGCTCATTTTTTTCTGCGATGTTCATTCATAAGCTTGGTGAAGTGATCTTTTATGTCACTTTTATTATCTCACTTGGTTTGCTTTATATATCCATTACAAACAGAAGACGCTTAGTCAGACTAAGCAAAGGGGCCTAGATGAAAACATTAACAAAAGAAATGCAGAGCAAAATTTCTCCAACTCAAGCATTGGAACTTTTAAAAGCCGGTAATAAAAGATTCATTAACAATTTAAGTATGAATAGAAATCTTCTCCAGCAAATGAATGAGACCTCTGATGGTCAGCATCCTTTCGCCGTTGTGATTAGCTGTATGGATTCTAGAACATCAGCAGAGTTGATTTTTGATCAAGGTCTTGGTGATATCTTCAGTATTCGTATCGCAGGAAATGTTATTAATGAAGATATCTTGGGAAGTGCCGAGTTTGCTTGTAAGGTAGTCAGAAGTAAGCTTGTTATTGTTCTAGGGCACACCTCATGTGGTGCCGTTAAGGGGGCTATTGATGATGTGGATTTAGGACATCTCCACTTTATTACAAAAAAGATTCAGCGCTGTATTCACCATGATCACAAGTTAACTCCTCAAGATATGATGGATCAAGTGACTCGTGATAATGTGAAGAAGAGTATGGAGGATCTACGTTGCCATTCTTCTATTCTTGCTCAGCTTGAGAAAGAAGGAGAAATCAAAATAACTGGTGGAATTTACGATGTGAATACCGGAAGTGTTGATTTTTTTGACAAGTAATTTTAGAGATTATCTTTTTTACCTATACCTCTAATATGTAGGCCTTTCTCTGTTAAATTAGCAAAAAAAGGTCTACATCATGAAAAAATCAATCCTCGCTCTCATCACTCTACTTCTCTCTTTTCATGCTATGGCTGATTGCCGGACCATTCTTGATCAGAGAATGAGTAATCTAAAATCTAGAAATTCTCAGACGAATCAAAATCTTGGAACGGGAGCCGTTCTTGGAGGAATCCTTTTATTTGTGAATGCCCCAATTGGAATTACTATTATTGGTGTTTCTGCTGCAGGAAGTGGTTTTCATGAATTAAGTAAGGCCAATAATAGAAAACTTCGGGCCGCAATTGATGAAGCTTATGTTTACCATGGGACGAGAGTTGAAGGGAAAAAGCTTAAAAAGCTTTTAAGAAAAGTGAACAGAAAACTTAAGTCTGATATTACGATGCCCGAGCTTGTGGATTCAATAGTTGATGCCAATGAAAGTAAGCTTATTTGTAATGCAAGAAATATGAATCATTTTGCTCGAAAAGTAAAAGTGGAGCTTGAGTAACCAAGCTCCTAGCTTTTTCAAATTAAAGAAAAACCTTTTTGAGTGTTTTATCCCAGAGATTTCTTTTATCAGCATAATACTTCTCATTTCCAGGATTAAATTCTTTTTCTAACTTCCAAAGTTTTCCGAGTTCAGAGATTTTAATCTCCCCTCTGGAAACGAGGGCCCCAAGCGCCACTCCATAAGCAGTGGTATCGGTGACTTCTGGACGAAGAATTTTCTTCTCAGAAAAATTGGCCTGCATTTGCATAAGAAGGTTATTGGCCGAGGCTCCACCATCAACACGTATATCATTAAGTTTAGAGAAATCCTTTTTAAAACTAGAGACTGAATCATTAACAGAAAGAGCAATTCCTTCTAAACACGCCCTCGCAATATGACCGTTATGAGTTCCTCTTGTGAGACCAAGGATGGCGGCTTTGGCCTCGGAATTCCAGTAAGGAGTTCCGATACCAGTGAAAAATGGCATAAATAATACATCTGCCATCTGCGAGAGATCAGTCACCTCATTGGCCAGACGTTCGACTTCAGAGCTTGATCTGATAGATCGAAGATTATCACGCAGCCACTGAACAGCCGCACCGGCAATATAAGTAGACCCTTCAAGAGCATAGATTTTTTTTCGCTGATAAAAATAAGCGGCAGTTGTAAGAAGACCTGTTTGAGAAAAGACTTTTTTATCACCAGTATTTAATAATAAAAAAGCACCTGTTCCATAAGTACATTTAATATCACCTTCGTTCACACAGGCCTGACCAAAGAGGGCTGCTTGCTGATCACCTAGAATAGAAAGAATAGGGATTCCATCAGGAAGAAATCCGCAGTTCTTTGTTGTTCCAAAGGAAGTAAAAGATTCACAAATTTCTGGGAGAAATTCTCTGTCAATACCAAAGAAGTCTAAAAGTGATTTGTCCCATTCAAAGCTATCAAGACTCATAAGCATCGTTCGAGATGCATTTGAGGCCTCAGTCACATGAGTAAGTCCTGCCGTCAGGCGATAAACCATATAGGTATCAATAGTTCCAAAGAGAAGATCATTTTTAGAAGCTGCATTTTTGACTTCTTGAGAGTTTTCAAGGAGCCAGCGCATCTTTGTACCAGAAAAATACGGATCAAGTGGAAGTCCAGTCAGTGAGCGACATTTTTTTTCATACTCATCACGATGAGAGTCACACCAGCTGGCCGTTCTTCGATCTTGCCAAACAATCGCAAGGTGAAGAGGACTAGCATGGCGATAAAAAGCACAAGTAGTTTCACGTTGATTCGTGATACCAATGGCCATCAGATCAGACTTTCCTACTTTTTGTCTTTTAAGAATAATTTCAATAGAGTCTTCAATAGACTGCCAAATTTCATTAAGATCATGCTCAACCCAAGCGGGATGAGGATAAATTTGTCGATAATCTACTTTTTCTTTATCAACGACTTTTAGATTTTTTGCATCAATCAAGAGGGAAGTTGTTCCAGTTGTTCCTTGATCAATAGCTAATAGATAACTACTCATTAGAGATCCTTGTGTCTTTATTTATAGGTCTAGTCGACTATTTTGAGTTTCGTCATCCACAATGATTTTGACGATATCTACCCAAATACCTGCAATTTGATTGTTCACAAGTTTAACAAACATGAAAGAAATTGTGGCGACCACTAATAGCAAAAGAACAAACTCAATAAGTGACTGGCCGTTCTCATTAAGTACGGCTTTTACCTTATTTAGTTTTTCTTTAAAACGTGCTACAATACGATCTATCATCTCTGGGGTACCCATGAAAAAGTTTTTACCTATTACTCTTTTTATTATGGCCTTCTTCGGCTTTCTTGCCACACAAATCATTTGGGATACATTTCACCTTAATGCTGAGCAAGTCCAAGTTGAGAAGGAAAAATACTCCCTTTACGAGAACCTTTTCCAAGAAATTTCAGTAACTTCTAGCAAAGGTACGACTTACGTCCTAAAGGACCTAAAATCACCTGTGGTATTAGTGAACTTTTGGGCCAGCTGGTGCGTTCCCTGCCTCAAAGAATTCCCATCTTTGGTAGAATTCCAACAGAAATATAAGGGGAAAGTCACCGTTATTGGGATTAATGGCGATGAAGAAGACCCAAAAATGAACGTAGATAAAACCGAGAAAAAATATAAACTAAATTTTGAATCCGTACTTGATCCTGCGAGTGTGGTATCCAATAAATTCATGATCAATACCTATCCTGTTTCTATTCTGTACTACAAAGGTAAAGTTATCTACGTGAATAAAAAGATTCATAACTTCATGGACAAGGAGTTTTTGGCCATGATTGATAAGCAAATTAGTCTCTAGTTTAATAACCACATCTGTATTTTTTAAAAATATTTGCATAAGGAGTATGCATGAAGTGGTTTATTTGCCTTGGATTGGCGCTTGTTTCAGCAACCTGTTTTGCTAAAGTAGAACTTCTCACAACAATTACTAGCGATGTAGATAAAGAGACGAGCTATCTTTCAATCGATATCGACGACGACTCAAACGAAATCACAAAAATGATTCTTCAAACAAAGAATGCTGCCGGTGTAGAAACAGGTGTGCGTGAATTTGATTATGATGAAGTGATGACAAAAGGGGTTGTTCTTCTTCATAAAGAAGGAAGAGATGTTGTTTCACTAAAACCTGCGGATAAATCATTCAGTTTTCTTTCAGCAGGGACAATGAGAGTTATTTATCTTTATAGCGGGATTAATAATTCAACTCGCGAAGTGAAAATCAATCTTGTTCCACTAGCTGAGGGAGGGAGCTTTCACCTCACAACAGAGGAAGGTGTTAAAACTAATCGTATGTTTGTGAAAGCGAATAAGGCCCTTGGTAAAATTATTGGAATTAAAGAAATCCAATTCTCTTACAAAGACTAAATTTTGATAGCAAGGTTATGGCCCCATGAGTAGAAAATCTCTTCATGGGTGCTTGCCTTAAAAATACTTAGTTTTGGTTCTAGCCCTGGGATAACTGCTCCTTGTTCACGAAGATTCAAAGCATGAGAAGCATTTAACGTTATCGCTGCCCAAATTTCTACAGGTGTCATCGCCAAATTTTTTGCACTTATTGAGGCTAGTAAAATGAGATTGTCACAGTGACAAGAACCAGGGTTATAGTCACTGGCCATGGCCACTTTTACTCCAGCTTCAATCATATGACGTGCAGGTGCAAGAGCTTTTCCTAAGAAAAAAGCTGTTCCAGGTAGAAGAGTGGCCACAGTTGATGATTTGGCCAGAGCACGGATGCCTTCATCGGAAACTTGCAGAAGATGGTCAGCACTTAGGGCCGAATATTCAGTGGCTAAAGAGGCCCCATTATTATCATTCATTTCATCAGCATGCATTTTCACATGAAGACCAAGTGCGAGAGCCTTTTCAAAAACAAGACGAGTGTCTTCATCTGTAAAATAATTCTTCTCATGAAAGACATCAACGATATCAATCATCTTTTCTGAATGCAGCTTCTCCATCAAAGGAAGGACAACTTCATTAACAAAGTGAGCAGAATCTTTAAATGATTTAGGAACGGCATGAGCGGCCATATAAGTGCGAATGATTTGCACTCGTCCCTTAAAATGATCCTTAAGCTTATTGATTATTTTTGAAATTTTATATTCAGCTTCAAAAGTTAATCCATAACCACTTTTAATTTCAATCGTTCCAACTCCGTAAGAGTGAATTCGATTCACTCTCTGACAAGCGGTTTTAAACAACTCTTCTTCAGAGAGATGAGCTGTTTTGTCAGCAGTGTGAAGAATGCCTCCGCCAGCTGCCGCTATTTCTTCGTAGCTCGCACCTTTAAGTCGCAGGCCGTACTCAAAACTTCTATTTCCACCAAAAACAAGGTGAGTGTGTGAATCTACGATCTCAGGAGTTACGATATGCCCAGAAAGATTTGTCCGAGGAATCTTTTCGTAATCCTGAGGAAGGTCTTGAGTCTTACCCACCCAATGAATGAGACTATCATCCATGACAATCGCAGCATCTTCAACTATTGAGAGATCTTCATCAAGCAGTTTACGTCCATCTTTCTGATGAGCTCCAGCCAGAGTAAGAAGCTGAGTAATATGTGAGTAGACTTTCATTCAAGTTTCCGGTTTTAAATTTTTAGAGAGAAGGAAACTTTATTTTTGTCTCAGGTTTCTTCGCAATTTTCAGGGAGATATCGTAGCCCGCATCTGCGTGACGAACAATTCCCATTCCTGAATCCGAATTCAACACTCGTGAAAGACGAACGTCCATTTCTGTTGTTCCATCACAAACAATAACCATTCCTGAGTGCTGTGAGTAGCCCATTCCAACTCCACCACCGTGGTGAAGAGAAATCCAGCTGGCACCGTTATTGATATTGATCATGGCATTAAGAAGTGGCCAGTCAGAGACAGCATCAGAGCCATCTTTCATGCTTTCAGTTTCTCTGTTGGGACTTGCTACTGATCCACAATCAAGATGATCACGTCCAATAACAATGGGAGCCTTCACTTTTTTCTCACGCACAAGTTGATTAAAAAGAAGAGCCGCTTTTTCACGGTCACCGTATTTGAGCCAACAGATTCTTGAAGGCAGTCCTTGAAATTTAATCATTTCCTGGGCCTTATTAAGCCAGTTGATCATAGATTTATTTTCTGGAAATAACTTTTTTAAGGCTTCATCAGTCACACGAATATCTTCTGGGTCACCTGACAGGGCGACCCATCTAAATGGTCCGGAGCCTTCACAAAAAAGCGGACGAATATAGGCCGGAACAAACCCAGGGAAGTCAAAAGCGTTTTTTACCCCAACTTTCTCAGCTCCAGCTCGTAGATTATTTCCATAATCAAAAACAAATGAGCCACGTTTTTGGAATTCAATCATCACCCGAACATGGTCACCCATGGTTTGATATGAAAGCTCAGTATATTTAGTAGGATCAGATTTTTTCAACTCCATGGCCACTTCAAAGCTCATCCCCTGAGGAACATAGCCATTCAATGGATCATGGGCCGACGTTTGATCAGTGACAAGATCAGGAACAATATTTTTATCAAGAACATATTTAAAAAATTCTGCGGCATTACCAACAACTCCGATAGAGATGGCCTTACCTGCAGCTTTGGCCTCTAGGGAAAGTTCGATCGCTTCATCATAGTCTTTAGCAAGCACATCGAGATATTTTGTTTTAAGGCGCTTCTCAATTCTTGTGACATCGACATCACAACAAAGGCACACACCATCGGCCATCTTGACAGCCAGAGGTTGAGCTCCACCCATTCCTCCGATTCCACCTGTAAGAACCAATTTACCTTTAAGGGTAGAATTCTCTCCCCAGTGCTTTCGAGCAGCGGCCATAAATGTTTCATAGGTTCCTTGGATGATTCCTTGAGAACCAATATAAATCCATGAGCCTGCTGTCATCTGGCCATACATCATCAGGCCTTCATCTTTAAGTTTATTAAAGTGATCCCATGTGGCCCATTCAGGAACTAAGTTTGAGTTCGCGATAAGAACGCGGGGCCCTTGTGGGTTTGAGGGAAACACGGCCACTGGTTTCCCAGACTGAACGATAAGTGTTTCATCATTTTCTAAATTTTGAAGTGTGTGAATGAGATCAGTTAATGCTTTGTGATTTCTTGCTGCTTGTCCGTTTCCACCATAAACAATGAGGTTGTCACGGTCTTCGGCCACGTCTGGGTGAAGATTATTTAAAAGGCAACGAAGCGCAGCTTCTTGGTGCCAGCCTTTGCAAGTTAATTTATCGCCTGTTGGTGGAAGAGGGATGTTCGCCATGGGAATCTCCTTAGAGCAATATGATCTTAAAGTTCCAAATTTATATCACAACTCTCTTTGAACGGCAGCCCTGAGGGGGTGATTTCAAGTCTGAAAAGTTTAGATATTTTTAGGACTTGATCATTTATGGGAAAGGAAAAATTGTGTAGAGGATTTTAATCTTCCGTGACGCCCAATGAAGGGCGCCTTTTAACTAAGGATTTTTCATGGAAGAAATGATGAGGGTCTTGATTCTTATCGTTTTGATCATGCAGCTTGCTGTCATGTTCAGAACGCTCTGAATTAGGTTTAGGAGGGTGGTGAGACACCTTCCACCTCTTCATTCTTTAAAATCCTAGCAGAAAATGAAAATCAACGCAAACCAGCTAAGTCATTGTAATTTAGAATTGAAATATTATTTCAATTCACCCAATACACTCTCAACTTCAATCAAGATTTCATTAGATTGAATAAGTCTCGCTAGATTTTCCATATCTTTATAAAATATACGATCCTGTTCAATCGGCGCCACATGCTTTCTAACGAGAGCGTGAACTTTTTCAAGAGCAAGAGAAGTTTTAAGTGGTCTTAAAAAATCTAGCCCTTGAGTATTACAAAGAAGCTCAATGGCGAGACAATGCTGAACGTTTTTGATCACTTCATGGAGTTTGCGACCAGAAGTCACTCCCATAGAAACATGATCTTCTTTATCTGTAGAAGTAGGGATTGAATCCACACTTGCTGGATGGCAAAGATATTTATTTTCAGAAGCAAGGGCGGCCATGGTCACGTGAGCAATCATCAAACCTGAATTGAGTCCAGAGTCTTTGACAAGGAAGGCCGGAAGATCAGAGAAATGAGGATTCATCATCTTTTCAACTCGTCTCTCTGCAATGCTACAAATTTCACTCATCCCCATGGCAAGATAGTCCATACAAAGGGCCAAGGCTTCACCGTGAAAATTTCCACCAGAGACTACATCTCCTGTTTCAAAGAAAACAAGAGGGTTGTCAGTGACTGAATTAAGTTCTGTATTGATAACTTCTTCCGCATGCTTAAGTGTTTGCCTGCAGGCCCCATGAACTTGAGGAATACAACGGAGAGAATAAGGATCTTGAACTTTCCCATCTTCAGGATGGGAGTTTATAATTTCGCTTCCCTTAATAATTTTTAAGAGATTTTCTGAAACAGCAAGTTGACCAGGCTGAGGTTTAAGTTGAGCGATGCGAATATCAAAAGCTGAAGCCGTTCCGCGAACAGCGTCTAGTGTGAGACAGCTCACAATATCGGCCAATTTCATCAGTCGTGTACATTCTGTGACGGCCAGTGAACCCAAAGCAAGCATGACTGATGTACCGTTAATAAGAGCAAGGCCATCTTTCGGTCCTAGTTTGGCAGGGGTCTTTTTGATTTGGTGAATGGCAAAGTCTGCGCGAACAATCTTCCCTTGATACTCAACTTCTCCTTCTCCAATGAGAGCGAGAGCAACGTGAGATAGTGGAGCTAAATCCCCAGAGGCTCCAACTGAGCCTTTTTCTGGAATGACAGGAGTGATGCCGTAATTAATAAAATCAAAAAGAAGTTCAATAATCTCTGGAGTTAAACCTGAGAAACCCTGAATAAGGCAATTGGCCCGAGAGAGCATAATCGCTCTTGAAACCTCTCGAGAAAATGGAACACCGACTCCAGTACAATGAGAGCGAATCAAATTGTATTGAAGTTGCTCAAGATCTTCGTTAGGTATTTGTTTGCTAGCAAGAGCACCGAATCCTGTGTTGATCCCGTAAACTGCTTTTCCCTTCGCCACAATATCAAGAACGGTTTGACGAGCTTTTTTCATTCGCTCCATAGATTCAGGAGCAATCGAGAGTTGAACTTCGCCAACTTTTGCACGAGCAATATAAGTAAGGTCATCAATAGTAAGATTAGTACCTGTAAGAATAAATTTTTTCATAAATATTACCTAAGTGAGTTAATGCGAGAGGCGTAATTCATGCTCGGTTCAGAAAAGATATAAGATCCGGCCACAATATTATTAGCACCCGCCGAAATGAGATCCTTGGCATTCTGATCAGTCACTCCGCCATCAACCTGAATCATAAACTTATAATTATTTTTCTTTTTAATTTCGTTCAAGGCCTTAATTTTATCTACCACTCCAGGGATAAATTTTTGTCCACCAAATCCAGGATTAACACTCATGACAAGAACAAGATCAATCTGGCCAAAAACATAATCAGGTATGACGGAAAGTGGTGTTGAAGGATTAAGAGAAATTCCAACTGAAGGATAAAGTGTTTTAGCATATTGGATAAAGCGATCATGGTGAGTCACTGCTTCCCAATGAAAGGTAAAATTATGAAGCCCTACCGTTTTAAAACTTTCAAGATAAACTTCGGGGTTCGTGACCATAAAGTGAGCGTCAAGTTTATGAGTGGTGATTGTCTTAATCTTATTAAGAACTGGTTCACCGAAAGTGAGATTGGGCACAAAATGGCCATCCATAATATCAAGATGAAGCCAAAGATCATTGATTCCATCCAGGCGCTTTATATCAGCTCCCATTTCAAGAAAACGACAAGAGAGCAAACTTGGAGCAATGATCACAGACATATTATCCCTCGGTTGTTAGTTCTAGTTCACCACGAAGACCGTTGAGGAGTTCGTGGTCGGCACAGGCCTTCTTTCCTTCAAGTTGAAGATAAGACAGTTGAAGTGTGCCATCAGTACAACCCACAAGAAGTTGGCCCATATCGTTTTTAATTTTTCCTGCACCCAATTTCACATAGCTTGGTTCTGCCACAAAAACTTTGAGACGCTTTTTGTTTAAAAAACAATATGTTCCTGGCCACGGATCGAGGGCCCGAATTTGATTAATAATTTTCGTCATTGATGAATTCTTAAAATCAAGAAATCCATCTTCTTTTTTTAAGGTCGGCGCAAAAGAGACTTTGGACTCGTCCTGGGCCTCTGGTGTGATCTTACCCGCCAAAATTTTCGCTATGAGATCATTCATCGCTAATGCTGCTTGATACTTAAGGCGAGTATAAAGCTGCCCACCATTTTCTGTGGGAGCGATTTCTACGGGATGAGAATGGACAATATCTCCTGCATCCATTTTTTTCACCATCTTCTGAATGGAAACACCTGTCGAAGTATCGCCACTTAAAAGAGCATATTGAATAGGAGCTGCTCCACGGTATTTAGGGAGTAGCGAAGTGTGAATATTGAAGCATCCCATTTTTGGAGCATGAAGAACTTTAGAGCCTAAAAATTGAGCAAAGGCAAGTACCACCATAAAATCAAGATTAAGCTCAGTGAGTTTTTTAAGAAATTCCTCTTCCTTGTTTATATTTCACATTGGAAAAAAGGAATTTTTTTAGCTTTTGCGTATTCAATGACCTCAGGTGATTTTAATTCCATTCCTCGTCCCGCTGGACGATCAGGCATCGAGATCACCATCACTAGGTCTATATGAGGGTGATTCGCCAGAAGATCGAGAGTGGGAACAGAAAAATCGGGCGTACCACAATAGGCGACTCTAAATTTTTTCATTAACCGTTTTTCTCTTTTACAAGTTTCTTTTTATAAAACTGTTTTTTGAGGTTTGAGAGACGCTCGATAAAAACAATCCCCTCAAGGTGATCATTTTCATGTTGAAGACAGATCGCCATGAGCTCTTCGGCTTCCATACTAAGTCTGTTCCCTTGAAGATCTTGATAGTCTACAGTGATATGAGAGAAGCGTTTGACTTCCTCATAAACTCCTGGAACTGAAAGACAGCCTTCTTCATAGAGAATTTTATCGCCACTTCCTTTGATCACAGGATTAATGAGAACGAGTGGATTTAAATTAGTATAACGCATTTCTGTTTTGCCAGCAGCATTGGTGACTTCTTCACGGTCATAATCCACATCCATGACAAAGAGACGAATACTTTTTCCAATTTGAGGGGCAGCTAAGCCGATCCCTGGAGCGTGGTACATCGTAAAAAGCATATCACGTACGAGCTTTTCAAGTTCCTCATCAAAAACAGTAACCGGAGAGGCCACCGCTGAGAGGACAGGATCTGGGTAAGTGACTATAGGGAGGATCTCTCCCTTGAATTCGTAATTTTCTATTTTCATGCTGAATTTATAGCACAAATGAAGGTCTTATTAAACGGCCAGTTTCTGGTTCTTCCAGAAGGAGCGTACAACATAAATGAGGAAAACACCTGGAATGACGAAAACGGCTATAAAAGCTGGAAGTCTTCCTGAGTTACCGAAGGCCACAAGGGAGCTATGAGAGACCCAAAAGCAAATTGTGACCAAGAGAGTAAAAACCACATTTTTACCAAAAGAGCTTGATCGTCGATTGGGATTAAAAATGGCTGAGACAGGAATAAGAGCAAAAATTAAACAGCTCAGAGAAAGGGCCAATTTATTAAGTAGAATGACATTGAACTCATTCATATTAATTCCGGTTTTAGAGAGTCTTCGTATAAACTCCCAGAGTTTGATAAAATTAAGAGTGGTTAAATCGGCTTCAAATTCTCCGAAATCTTCAGGAACTTCTTTAAGACCTAAAACTTTTTCTGGAATTTTGTATATTTGAGGAAAGCCAACATGATCAAGATTCACTAGTTCTTTTACATTTGTAAAAATCCAGCGACCATTTTCAAATCTAGCTTCATCAGCAGTGGCAATTTTGTTAGTCTGTGATTGGTTATTGAACCAGAAGACTTCAATTCCTTTGAGTTTCTTTTGATCACGGTCAAAATAATCAAAAGCAGCAAAATAATCTTGTGACTTATACCAAAATTTCCCACCTTCAATTGAACTCCGCGTGAGATATCTTCCCTCTGATTTTTTACTTTTTTGAATCTCTTGTCGTTTGACTTTGTTGGCATAGGGTTCAATATAACCAAGGTTTAAAAATTGCAACCCCACCATCGAAAGGGCACAGCTACCTATAAGAATATAAATTTTAGTGTAGGAGTATCCTGCGGCAAGTATAGCAATGAGTTCTGAATGAGATTTTAATTTATTAAGAGAAAATAACGAAGCCACAAGACAACAAATAGGAAGCATCTTTCCCATCAAATCAGGCATTTTTAATGAGTACTCAAGAACAACTCGTAAAAAATCTTTACCTTGAAGAAATCCGTTAATGACGTCTCCTGTTGTAATAAGAAAGAACAGAACAATAAGTGCTGAAATAAGACTTCTAAACCATTCTTTTACTATTAAACTTGAGAGAATAAGCATTACTTAAGTATATGGGGCAATACAAATTTAGCAATAAGTCCGAGAGTAAATTTAAAGGGTAAAACAAAAAAAGCTGAAGAAAGGGGATAATGCTGACAAAACTCAATTAGTTTAGGGGAATATGTATAGTAATTTTGAATAAATTGATGTCCAAGTCTATACTCAAGCATCCAGTCTTTGAATTCACGATAATCCTGAGTTATTTTATGTGTTTCACCATAACAGTGAGTCACTACAAAACATTTCTTGGATTGAATATAAATTTGATGATAAGCATTTTGGAAATCCCCGAGAAGTTTTAGTCGAGATTTTTTTACATACTTACGAATGAGTTCAGAGTTCACTACTTGATAAGGTTGATTGGCACTAAAATGTATAAAACGATCTAAGCAGCGTTTGGCCTCATCATGAAACTTTTCGTTTGAATCATAAACTCGGGCCAACTCAAAATAGATATGGCTAATCATGAGCATCTCAGTGAGGTCAGAGCGAGGATCAAACTTGTCAGTAGAAAGAGAATAGATATCTTTGCATTCTAAAACTTCGGCTTGAATTTCAAGGTACTCAGTGTATTTTTTGATGGCGTTACCATAGTCACCGGCATCAAAGGATTCTTTACCGAATTTTGCAATGGTAATACGGTTATCATATTTATGCTTAAGAATGGCCCTTCTTTCATACTCTTCTCTAGTGAGTTTAGGTGGCTTTTTATCCATGATTAACTTTAGGTTAGTTTTAAATTATTAATCTTAAAATCTGAGTATGGCCGACAATGTTGTATCAACGATTTTTTCTTTCTCAAATAAGTAAGTATTCTTTTCTGGTAGTCTTTCGGAAAGCTTTTGAGCGAATTCAATACCTAGCTTCGGTCCAATCCAGCTTATCCCCCAACCAGACCCTTCGAAAAAGGTAATATGGTCGTAAAATTTTCCGGCACGGATATAAAAATCGCTAAAAAGATTAAATTGAAGTGCAGCTCTCCAAAGATAGCGACTTTGAAAGCTACGTGACTGCTGAGTCCCGACATCCGCTGAGAGCAAAAGTTTTTGAGTGATACCGTACTGGAATCCTCCGATAATTCGCTCATCACCTTTATTGGCCTTGAGTGGATCGATGATAATAGCCCCAATAGTCAAATCTTCACTCACCACCATTGTTGTTCCCATCACGAGCTGATGGAAAGTTTTGTGTCTTGTTGGTTTATAGTAACTAGGACGCTCGTCTTCAGTGTATCGATAAAGAAGACCTACGGAAGAATTCTTTCCAGTCATTGAAGCACCATGTAGAGTGTAGCGAGTTCTCTCAAATCCGTTCTCTCTTTGGTTTTGGTAACTTACTCCTCCTTTGACATCACCGGAGTGATCTGAGGCGAAAGCAGCTTGAGTACGTGGGTTACTCCATTTTCTATCGCTACTCGGAGTTTTTCGAGAATCATTCTCGTTTTGAAGAGATACTGTAGTGTTTTGGTATGATAATCCTGACCCATCAAAAAAAGCTGAAGATGCGGGGTTGAGGATGGACCCTTCTGTCATTAAAATAGAGGCCACTCCAGTTCCCGCGGCAGAATTAAGTCTTGCCGTCTGGAGATCACGGATTTGGGCCCATGTTGAAGAAACACTCAAAAAACTGATGAAAATAAATAATAATAAACGCATATGAAAAAACTATAGAAAGAATGATTATCACACAAGGACTTTCATGAAAATTCGTAAGGCCATTATTCCGATCGCTGGTAAGGGAACAAGATTTCTTCCTGCGACCAAGGAAATAGCCAAAGAAATCATCCCGATTATTAATGTCCCGATGATTCACTATATAGTTGAGGAGGCCGTTGAGGCTGGAGTGGAACAAATTATTTTTGTTACTTCCTCAGGAAAATATGCGGTTGAGGACTATTTTGATAGAAACCAAGAGCTTGAAGCCTTTCTAGAAAGAAATAACAAACATAAAGAGCTAGAACTCATTAAAAAAATCGGTTCAATGGTTTCTGTGACGAGCGTTCGTCAAAAAGAGCAATTAGGTTTAGGCCATGCGGTTCTTATGGCCAAGGAAATGGTTGGTAATGAGCCCTTCGCTGTTTTATTAGGTGATGATATTGTTGTGAATAGCGTTCCCGCTATAAGACAGCTTATGGATATTTCTGAAAAGAACCAAGGTTCTGCAGTTATTGGAGTGATGGAAATTCCACCAGAGGATACACCGAAGTATGGTATCGTGAAGGGAGATTTTGTTGATTCAACAACATTGCGTATGACAGGAATGGTTGAAAAACCTAAACCGGCCGATGCTCCCACTAACCTGGCCACTCCAGGTAGATATATTTTAACTCCGGATATTTTTTCAATTCTTGAAAAAATTCCTCGCGGCGCAGGCAATGAATATCAACTCACAGATGCGATCAATATTCTTTGTCAGCAGAAAACGGTTTTTGCCCATAAATTTGTGGGAGAAAGATTTGATACTGGAAATGTTCATGGATACTTGGATGCCACAGTAGATTTTGCTCTTAAAAATCCAGAAACAAGAGATAAGTTTATCAGCTCTCTTAAATCACGTTTAAATAAATATGGAATCAATTTATGAAATATGTTTTTTTATTAGTCGTTTTTTCTATTAGTTCTGCCCAGGCCTATACGCCAACTGTAGAGTCTCTGTTTAGACATGGATCAAATCCTGAAGTGACAACAAATGCCCTCTCTTTGTCATTTTCTGTTAGAGATCTTGCGAATCCAGATAATGTGCAGTTTTATAAAATATTTTTTTCTGTCTTTGACCAGAAGACACTTAAAGTTTCTCAGACCGCTTATAATCAAGACTCTTTCTCTGAGGGGTCTTTGCTTGGAAAAGTTTATCACTCACAACTTGTTCCTTTAAATTTTAAGGCCCAAAATTTAGAAAAAGGACTTTTCTATTCATTAATTCACTCAATCTTACTTAATGATGGAGATTTTCTTGTCAATTATCTAAAGCTTGCTGGAGCCCCTGTAAAACTAAATAGTGAGCTTCTCAATGATGAAAAAATAGCATTAATGAGAGAGTATAAAAATTACCTCGTGGCCATCAACAATGATCGTTCTTTGAAGAAGACTCTTCATTCACCTCTCCGTCCTGAAAGTGAGCAAGGGCAAGAACGGGCCAATCGTCTTTTAAAAGAGCCAATGTATCAAGATACAAATCAAGTTTCACTTTCTAGCTATG
>JACCDH010059979.1_pt1 | contig 20800 bp, 12 predicted proteins | sample 7442481 | NCBI WGS metagenome assembly JACCDH01 (sample SAMN15323433, study PRJNA562643) | freshwater metagenome | isolation source: river surface water | place: USA:Blue River Watershed | collected 2017-08-15 | reverse complement strand
TGCTTTATGCCTTTAGCGGACTGTCTAGAGACGACTTCACGGGGGCAAGCAGCGGCACCCTTACAGTTGACAGCAGTGGCTATGCCAGCCTGTCCGTTAGCCTTGTAGCCGATGCCACCACAGAAGGTGCCGAAAGTCTGACGCTCAGCATTGGCAGCTCCACTGGCACAGTGGTTGTCAACGACACCTCTAAAACACCTGTGTTTTCAATCGCCTCGTCTGCATCTTCTTACAACGAAGGCAGCACCGCCATTTTTACAGTCAACGCGCTCAACGTACCGGCAGGTATTGCTGTGGCCTATAGCCTCAGCGGCTTAAGCGACACCGACTATTCGGGTGCAGACACAGGCACCCTGATTGTGGGCACAGACCACAAAGCTGTCTTGTCAATTCCCATCACTGCAGACAACCTCACTGAAGGCGCTGAAACGCTCACGCTGACAGTAGCCGGCGTTTCGGGAAGTGTGCCAATCAACGACAGTTCTAACCAAATTGCATTGTCTGTAAGCAGCAATGCAAGCACATTGAATGAAGGCGACACAGCCCAGTTCATCATTACAACTGTGGACCTGCCAGCGGGCACCGTCGTGCCCTACACCTTAACGGGCATCTCAATAGAAGACCTTGTCGGCTTTGTCAGCAACAGCACCACAAGCCTTAGTGCCAATGCAACGCTTAATGCGCAAGGACAAGCGCGCGTCAATTTGCAGTTGGCATCTGACAAGCGAACAGAAGGCACAGAAACCCTCACCCTAAGGCTAAATGCCATTGTGCCCGGTAGTGGGCTTGTGAACAACAGCAGCGCCAGCATCAGCATTGCTGACACCTCGATCTTGCCTACACTGAGCATTGCCAGTTCACAAAGCGTCATCGATGAAGGCAACACTGCTCGAATTGTGGTCACCACAACCGGCCTGGCAGCAGGTACTTCATTAAGCTACACAATTTCTGGCATCAGCAGTCTAGACATATCTGGCAGTTTGACTGGCAATGTTGTGTTGGACTCACAAGGCCGTGCAGAAATCAATGTCGTAACGCTGGCCGACAAAACCACAGAAGGCACCGAAAACCTTGGCGTTTCGCTAAGCTACCAGGACAGCACAACACCACTGAGCGGCTCGGTGGTGGTGTCCTTGCTTGATACATCGTTAACGCCCACGCCCCCCAATGAGCCACCTCCCGATTTACAGCAAGTAGAACCACCCAAAGATGGGCTACAGGCAACAGCAGGTGCAGACTTGTTTACTTGGACGCCAATGGCCTTGCCCCTCCAACTGAATGGTTTGGAGGGCATCGACACACTGGTGGTGGAAGGCCTTCTCAAGAACTATGTCGTCAGTGGCACCACTCAGGGAACCTCTTCAGTAGCTCCCCTCAACGCATCCTCTAGCATGACGCAATTGGCCACAAACTTTAGCGCCAACCTGCAAAACATTGAACGGATTGCATTTTCCGATTTCACATTGGCTTTAGACACAATGGCGACGGACGGCCCTGGAAAAGCAGCGCTTATGGCTGGTGCCATTTTTGGAAGCTCATTCGTCCATGATGCGCAAGTTTTAGGCGCATTGATCAGCATGTTGGACACTCAACTTATGACAGATGAGCAAGTGGCCAAATTTTCCTTGGACGTGATACTTGGAGAAAATGCCAACAATAAAAAAGTGGTGAACTTGCTTTATAAAAACCTGACTGGGGCATTGCCAAGTGCGGCCGAAGAAGCCAGCTATGTGCAACTCCTTGAAGGAGGCAGTTATTCACCTGCAAGCCTTGCACTGTATGCTGCAAATCACGTGCTCAACAAAACCAATATCGGTTTTATTGGCATTGTGGAACACGGTTTAATTTACCAAGACTTCGGAATCTAGGTTGGAAATAAAAATTATTGAGCTTTAAAGCATGACTTGAAGCATGCGCAATGCGTGTATTTCAAATTCTATCGATGGTCTGCATATTGTTATAACATCTATCAGCCTAATGCAGGCGCAGACTTCCTCGGAGAATTGACATGGATTTCATCGGTACACCCCAAAAAGACATCCTCAATCAGAAAAAACTTTTGCTGTCTGATTGGTCAACCATTTATGGCCTAGAAGGTGACGATGAAATAGAAGTTGACATGGCTGTTGCCATAGGCGGCGCTGGAAACGACTTACTTATTGGAACTAGCAGATTTTCAACCGCTGCTTATTTTGGCTCACCCAGAGGCGTCAAAATTGACCTCACTACTGGAAAAGTAGAAGACGGGTATGGAACGATTGACACCATCCAAGGAATTGTCAAATTTCAAGGTTCGGGTCAGGGCGATATCTTTGAAGGAAATGAATTCTTCAATGAGTTTTGGTCAATGAGTCTTTTTGACACAGTTGATGGTGGCGGTGGTATTGATCGATTGCGCATTTCTTTGCAAAACAAAGCCGCAGTTCCAACTTTTACAAAAACTCCAAGTGGATGGCTCATAGCGTACCAAGATGATTTTGGTCAACTCAAGAAAATTGACAGTACAGCTTTTGAAATTTTAGAAATATACAGGGGTGATGTTTTTGAAGCATGGGATTTGAATGCACAACCCCCTCGCTTAATTCCTCCAAAGTCAGACAAGTTTGAGCCAATTCCTAATTTACCTCTATCGCAAGAATGGAAATTTGGCGCTTGGGCTTTAGAAAAAATAATTGCAACAGAAGATGCCGGCGCTTGGTACTACCCTACGCCCTCTGACTATCACGCCCCTGGTAACCTCATGCCTGATATGCACAACGCAGCATTGGGTGATTTCAACGGCGATGGCTTTCAAGATATCCTAATCCAGTGGGTCTACTTTCCCCATGTTTTGCCACATGACATAGACCCATTGCCAACTATTCTGTGGGGCTCTGCCAATGGACTGGTCAACAAGGGCTCAGGCGTTTTCCCTGCGACAACCGCGATGCACCAAGCCTATCGCACATATGCTGCAAATTTAAATGGCGATGGCATTGATGACTATGTGACTGGCGCAATGACTGATCCCATCTGGGCAGATGCAACTCGTACAAGCATTGCATACGGATCAGAACCAGTTTCGGTTGTACTTGGAAGTGCCTCTGGCAATTTCACTGACATTAGCGACAGGCTACAAGGTCAAACTTTAAGTAAAGGAATACCCAATTCACCTTTTGATCATGCCAGTGCCGTTGGCGACTTAAACAAAGATGGCATTGATGATATTTTCAGTGGAGAAAATTTATGGGTCAGCAACGGCCAAGGCGCTTGGTTAGACAAAACCACATTGGTTCGTCAATTTGTAAACGGATCACCCATGTCACTAGACATTGGCGACTTGAACAACGACGGCACCAATGACATTTTGGTTCTCTTTCAAGACTTCTCGTTAACCAGAGTTGTTCTTCTAAATGATATCAACGCCAGTTTAAAATTTACGAGTGTTCAATTGCCAATCGGCTACTACGGCACCAACACAAAAGATAATTTTGCAATTATCGAAGATGTTAACTACGATGGACTCAACGACATTGTTGTTGCCGAAACCCGTGCCAAGCCGTACTACATTGGCAGTGCTATACAACTATTGATTCAACAAAAAAACGGTACGTTCGTAGACGAAACAAGCGCACGAATCGACAACTCAAAATTAGATCAAATAGGCGGCGAAGGCAATCTGTTTTACCTTGACGCCAATGGCGATGGCCTAAAAGACATTATTCATTCTGGGGATGGCATTGCAATCTATTTGAATGATGGCAAAGGTAAGTTCACACTTTACGACAGTGGTTTGATTCCGTTTCTAAGAATGAATCAAATCGATGGCTACCAAAACATTGACACAGAAAACCTTGTATTGCCTGGAACTCGCGCCAATCCCGTAGATGACAACCACGATGGCATCATTGATTTGCTGGTGCAAGCAAAAAAACAAAGCGTAACCAATCTTGCAACTGAAGATCAGCAAGTAGCCCTTTACACCATCGTATCTACTGGCCATGAATTCAATCGGCATTTAAGTGAAAACTTGCTTGGTTCACAATTTGCAGACCGCATCTATGGTCTTGCTGGAAATGATTTGATCGATGGTGCAAGCGGCGAAGATTGGCTTAGCGGAGGAGATGGCAATGACACCCTCTTGGGCGGCGCAGGCAACGATGAACTTATCGGCGGCTTGGGAAACGACAGCATAGAAGGTGGTGAGGGTATCGACACATTGGTGCTCAATGGCCTCTCCGATCATTTTCTAATTCGCTTCAACAGCGACTTGCAAACTTACACAGTTGAAGCAACAACGGGCGCAGATGGTAAAGATATATTTAAAGGCATCGAGTTTGTGCAGTTCAGTGACAAGAAACTGGCCATTCAAAACATAGCCTTAGCGCCTCCGCCCATTATTTTGATTTCAACCACCATCGAATTGCACAATCTTTCAGTGATCGTTGACAAGAACGTACTTGGCCCCTCTGCGGTTCTACTTAAAGACATCAAAGAGTCTATGACTTACACGAATGGCGTGTTAACAAAACACACCATCGACTATGCGGGAAATTTATTTGATTACGGTCAGATTGACTTCTTAATCAGCACTGTCACTCGCGACAGTGAATTCACATCAGAATTTACGAAAGAAATTAATGATTACCTCGGCTCTGAAGTAAACATTGACTATGGCACAGCTGTGAAATTGGTTGGTGCTACAAGCATTGATGCTATTATTTTGACAGTAGCTGGTGCCGATCAAAACTTTGTCGGATAAATGCCTAAACGCCACCCAGTAAACATCGTTTAGCTGTACTCCCAACCATGCTGCATCAAACCCACCAAGTCAATGCGTGCAGCATTCAGGTCTGTGCTTGCCGCCATCACAGCCAAGGAAGCCTGTGTGCTCGAGCCATTCTCCAACATGGCAACATAGGTGTTCAGTTCTTGCGCTAAAGGCTGGCGTCCCACCACGTTGTTGAACACGTGTTTTACAAAATCTACATTGCTATTAGATCCCGCCATGGCAAGGTACATGGATGTGGCAAGCCCTAAGCTGGCCACAAATTCAGGGGTGTATTGTTGGTCCATTAAGCCAATCACAATGCCTGCCAAAGCTTTGTCTTTGACGTAAGCTGGGCCTAGCAATGCACCGATCAGCCTTGCACCATCGGCCACAGGTCCATTGGCCACATCAAGAGCCAGCTTGGCGTTGCTAAATTGCAAACGCTCTATGCTGGTGAGGTAGTCAGTGTCGTCACTGCCCGTAGGCTCACTGACGATAAAGCGGTTGCCACTTTTGTTAACCGTGTATCTTTCTAAAGGACCCGAGTAGACCACGGTGTCTTTGCCCAAGCCGCCATCAAAGAAATCGGTGCCGGGTTGACCGTGATAAACATCGTTCACTTCCAAGCTGATGGTTTTGTCCAGAAACTGCACAAACTCTACATTGACCAACTGCGCGCGCTCGGTCATGGCACTTGCGCCAGACAGCGCGTCAATGAACGTGACACCGTTTTCTAGGACCAACTTAAATTGGCTTGACCTGCCAATAATGACCACCGTGTCTACACCGGCACCGCCTTCCACCACATCCCATCCGCCACCCGGATAAATGATGTCGTCATCTGGCGTGCCCACCAAAACCTCTCGAGTTTGGTTGTGGAGCTTGCCAAGAATGGGGTTGGGGTTTTTCAACTGAGTCGTCCTGATGTCTTATGTTTTGTAGGGTAGCCGGCCATTAACAGCATAGCAAGTGTTGTTATTACCCGCGAGTCATTTCCAATAAATATAATGTTTTTTGAATTCTATTAGGAATATTCATGAACAAGCTCCTAGCCTCGACACTTCTGGTGTCCTTGATGCTGACAGCCTGCGGCGACTCCACGAAGCAGGCACAGGCCCCCAGTTTTGTGGCCTCTGAAGGCCAAGTCTTGGTTTCTGATGCTGTGCCCAAAAATGCTAATTTTTATGCAGCATCGCGCTTCTTAGAGCAAGCCAGTTGGGGACCCAACTCTGCATCGGTGTCCGATGTTCAAAGGTTAGGACAGACTGCTTGGATCGACCGCCAGTTGAGCTTGCCTGCCTCCATTTTGCGTGCCCCCAATTACGTCATTGATTTTGCAGACGAAAACCAAGCGGCCAGAGACCTGGCACACGGTTGGATTCAACTCAGGTTCATGGACTTGGCCATGGGAGGTGAAGACCAACTCCGGCAAAGAATGACCTGGGCGCTTTTCAATTTCATCGTGGCCAATGGCAATCCTTATGGCCGCGTGGAATACATGAACACGCTTCAAAAAAATGCCTTGGGCTCTTTTGCAGACCTCATCAAGGGTGTGTCTCTGAGCCCCATCATGGGCACCTTTTTGAACAACGATCAAAACGAAGCCAATCGCCCGAATGAAAACTATGCACGCGAGTTGATGCAGTTGTTTACGGTGGGCTTGGTTTTGCTCAACCAAGATGGCACCATTCAAAGAGATGCCACAGGCAAGCCGCTAGAAACCTACACACAACAAGATGTGATTGAAGCCACCAAAGCCTTGAGTGGCTGGCAAACAGCTTGGGAAGCCAACCTGCCACAACAAAACTGGGGTAATTTTGGCGTGCCCATGCGTCCCAAAAATTGGTCGGGCGCCCACAACACAGAACAAAAGAAAGTGTTGGGCAAAATCATTCCAGCAGGGCAAAGCATTGAGAAAGACCTAGACAGCCTCATCACCATTTTGGTCAATCACCCCAACACTGCACCCTTTGTCGCCAGAAGGCTCATTCAAAGCTTGGTCACCAGCAACCCTTCGCCAGAATACATGACGCGTGTGTCAAAAGTATTTGTCAGCAGTGGCGGCAATTTAGGGCAAGTTGCCAAAGCCATATTGTTAGACCCCGAGGCACGTGCTGGCGACTCTCCTTTGAATCAAAAACCAATTGTTGGCAAAATCAAAGAGCCCATGCTGCACCACCTCAACTTGCTAAGGGGCATGAATTGCACTGCTGCAGTTCGTGATCGCAACAACGTCAACAGCCCCTTTATCAATGGTGAACAAAGAGTTTTTGACGCGCCCAGTGTGTTTGGTTACTACCCACCCGATCACAAAGCACCAGAAAGCCTAACCCCTGCACCAGAGCAAAAACTCTTGAATACCCGCGCCTTTAGAGACAGGGCAGGCGGCTTGAGTTGGCACATGGAGATCTCGTCCAATTTCACCAATGCGGGTTGTGACATCGATGTCTTTGTCAAAGCTTCAGAGCGCTCGCCAGAGGAACTGGTGCAGTTGATCAGTACGCGCTATTTCAAGGGTGCCATGCCCGCACCTTTGCGCGAAGGCGCGTTGAATTTGCTTGGCAGTGCCTTGTTGAACGAGCCACACCTCAGAAAAGTTGCCATGCTGTTAGAAACAATGTCCACCACGCCTACATTTGGAGTGATCAAATGACCAATCGCCGTGAACTCTTGAAAATGTTGTCGGCCACTGGGGCTGTGGGTCTGGGCGCTGGCTTGAGCATGCTCAGCCTAGATTCCACGTCTGCAAGCTCGGCCTCCTACAAAGCCTTGGTGGTCATTCATTTGAATGGCGGCAATGACGGCAACGACATGCTGGTGCCCATTGATGCAGCTTATGCCGACTACCAAAAGTCTAGGCCCAGCATTGCCCTCAGAAAAGACGACTTGGTCAATTTGAGCAGTCAATATTTTGGCCACACCATGGGCTTGAATCGGGCCATGTCTGCCTTGATGCCTTTGTACAACCAGCGCAAGTTGGGCTTCATTGCCAATGCGGGCCCCCTGATTAAGCCCACAACAGCCAGCGAAGTGCTTAACGGCACAGCAAGCTTGCCGCCATTTTTGTATTCACACCCAGAGCAAACACACTTGGTGTTGGGTTGGATGGGCGATCAAGATCCCAGCGGTTGGGGCGGCCGGGCCATTGAAGCCATGAGCGGCAATCGCCCCCTCAAGGCGCCCCTCATCTCGATTGACTCTGGCGCCTCCACTTTGGTGTTGGGCCAACGCAGCCGAATCTTGAATGCCGAATCTAATTTCTCCAGAAACTTAGGGCATGCCAACTTGGCAGATAAAAACAACGAATGGACGCAGATCATGGAATCTCTAACAAGATTGCAATCGTCCACGCATGTTGAGAGTGAATACGCCAGAACCTTCCGCGCCAACTTTTTAGATTCTGTCGAGTTGGTCAAAGCAGAAAACACCACCACCAACCCATCGGGTAATTTTGAAAACAACGATTTGGCCAGACGACTTCGATTTGCAGCCAGGGTCATGCCGTTTTACAAAGCCACAGGTGCAAGCAGTCAAATTTATGCCATTGAGTGGGGACAGTTTGACACGCACTCCAATCAGCGCAACAGCAACGACCAAAGCGGCCGCATGAACCAAGACAGCCAATTGGCGCAATTGGCCAATGCCTTGGTGGCCTTTGACCAAGCCATCAATGCTGCTGGCCTGGGCGATCAAGTTGCGGTTTTGGTCACCAGCGAGTTTGGCCGCACGCTAGACCCTGCTGCAGGCAACGGATCTGATCACGCCTGGGGCAGCCACTGGTTGGTCATGGGCAATGCTGTGCAAGGCGGCCAGTTGTATGGCAATGCCTTCCCCCGATTGATCTTGGGCGGGCCCGACGATGCGCACAATCAAAAGCGCGGCTATTGGGTACCGCAGCTGTCCTCAGATCAGGTGGCGGCCGACATGCTGTTGTGGTTAGGTTTGCCAGTAAGCCAACTGACCAACGTCATGCCTAATTTGAAGAATTTTGCGAAGAAGACCGTGGGGTACATCAATGGCTGACATTCGACTGACCAACGGCAACGACAAATACGAACACGTTCAAGGTTCGGAGTGGGCCAACATCTACGGCCTAGACGGTGACGACGAAATTAAGGTTAACCACAACGCTGCGCTCATTGGAGGCAAAGGCAATGACAAGCTTATCTCTACCATCTCTCAAGATGGCAGGTGGGGTGGCCACGTGGGTTATTGGGACTCTCCCAACGCGGTCTATGTCGACTTGGCACTCGGTTTTGCACTAGACGGCTGGGGCACCCGAGACACCCTGGTTGGCATCAGATCTGTCGACCTAGGTGGCGGTGGCCGCAGTGGCGACATTGCCCTTGGTGACCAGTACGAAAACCGATTCAATATTGGCAACTTCAACCAAGCTGGCAACGTCTATCTAGACGGCCGCGGCGGCATTGACCTGGTTAGTTTTTGGCAACAAAAAATAAGCGATTTCAAAATTACGGTCAATGCAGACGGCAGCACCGTTGTGCTTGAGCGCAATGGCTACAAAGCCACTTTTGTGTCCATTGAAACTTTTGAGTTCAACCGACCCGATTTACCGCCCGAGCGATACAGCCCTCAAGACCTGATTGAGTTCAACTTGATTGGTGAGCAAACCCTCATCGAATCTCTAACGCACGGGTGGAAAGCCAACGCATTGGGCGTTAATCAATCCCTCACCTTCAGCTTCATGCTGTCACAGCCGACCTACGCGGCATCGCAAGGGCTGAGTGGTTTTGTGCCAGCATCAGCCACCTATCAATCGGCTGTTAGAGGCATCCTTCAAAAACTGAGCGAACAAATTGGCATTCGTTTTGTAGAAGTTGCTGAGTCAGGTACTGGCGTTGGTCAACTTCGCTTTGGCTCTACCCAACAAGCCAGCACCAGAGGCTTGAGTTTCATTCCAGGTGCTGTCACAGACGACAAGGCAGGTGATGTCTTGTTGGACATAGAAACCACGTTGAAACTTGCACCCGGCCAAGAAGGCTATCAAGTCTTGTTGCACGAAATAGGCCATGCGCTCGGCTTGTCGCACCCGTTGCTAAACGACGATGCGTCGGTACGTCCCGTGCTGTTGCCCAAATGGCAAGACCCCGCCTACACCGTCATGACCGATAAAGCCTCAAGCAGTGGGTTGTGGCAAACATGGTTTGGTTTGTTAGACATTCAAGCACTTAAAACGCTTTACCTTCAAGAAGCAGAAAGTGCAGCCGCTAGTCTTTACAAATTACAAGACAACGCGGGCTTGTCTATTTCTACCATCGACGACACCAAAGGCTTTGACACCCTCGACTTGTCCGCTTTGTCTTTTGGCGCCAGGGTCGATTTAAGACCGTCAGCCATCAGCTCTGTGGGCATGACGTCTGAGGGTGTGCCCGCGCAAAACAACTTGATCATCAGTTCAGGCACTTACATCGAAGAAGTGATTGGCACCAACAGCGACGATGTTTTAAAGGGCAACGCCCAAAGCAACCGGTTCACGCCTGGGCCTGGCAATGACTTGGTAGATGGCCGCGAGGGCTTTGACGAAGTGCGCTACAAAGAAAGCAAGTCGACTTACCAGCTGTACAAGTCAGAATGGACTGGCGACTGGTTGTGTGAAGATAAAGCCTTTGTATTGGGCAGCGACACCTTGATGAACATCGAAAGAGTTCATTTTGCAGACACATCGGTGGCGCTAGACATAGAAGGCAATGCTGGCGTTGTGGCCAAAACATTGGCCCTCACCTTTGGCGCCAGCATGTTGAAAGACAAAGCCATTGCAGGCATTGCGCTTTACTACGTGGACGAGTTGGCCTACGACTTTTCACGCTTGATGGAGCTAGGGCTTACCATTCGATTGGGCGCTGCACCATCTCAGGCCGCCTTCATTGATTTGCTCTACACAGGGCTTTACGGAAAATCGCCCACAACAGCCGAAGTTCAAGTTGTAAGCAACTTGCTCAAAGGCATGAGCCAAACACAATTGGCGGTAATGTCTGTTCAATACGACAGACCCTACTTGATGAATGCCGCATTGAACATTGATCAGGAAAGTCAGATCAATTTGGAACTGATGGGCTTGGCGCAGACTGGTTTAGAGTACGTTGTTTTCAACCCCTAACTTAATATGCTCAGAAAATTAGTGCTTGGCTTGGTGCTTGTATGGGCCAGCCATTTTTCTTGGGCTGGGGCGGCGCATTACAACCAACTTCATATACACAAGGACAATTCTCAAAACCTGCGCCTTGAATTTACGGTCAATCCTTCGCAGTTGCTGCACCAATGGTTAGCGCCTGCCATACCCTTTGCTGCTTTTCTTCAACAATACGCAGCCCTTCCAGAAGAGGCGTTTCACAAAGAATTGACCAAGGCCATCAAGAAGTTTGAAGGCGAATGTTTTGTGCTGCCCTCATCTGGCACCAAGCGCACCATCAAACTTTCAGACTTTCCAGCGTCTGCCGAACTTAAGCTACTTCTTCAGCGCAACCTTTTGCTCTTAGATTTGCCTGGCAACATGCAGGCGCACATGGAGCCCATTGTCTTAAGGGCAAGCCTTGTCAGTAAGTCGCCGCTTCACAGAGTACAACTTTATGTTTCACCGGCTGTTTTTCCTATTCAGGTGCAATATCAGCAAGATGTACTCTGGCTGACAGCTCAGATTCCCATGGCGCTTTACGATTTTTAATGCTTGTGAGTACACTATCCCAACTATTTTGAATATTTAAAATGCAGCAAAGGTGGCGTGACCAAGCCAAAGCAATCTGCACATGGGACAGGCATGAACAAAATCAAATATTTGTTGGCAATCTTCGGCGTACTCTTTTTGAACGCGCAGGCTGCAGACACCTACGACCCTAAAAAAAGCACGCTCAGCATTCCACTGGTCAAGGTTGGCGAAACTTATTACAGCAATGTTCTGGTCTTGTTGGGCAATGTACTCAGCGTAGGCTCGGCAAGCTCAAGCTATTTGCCCTACGACACCTACACCGCCAGCACCAATCAACTGGCCATTCCCCAAGTTACTTCTGGCAACACCACGTATTACAACGTGGTGATTACGGTGGGCAAAGTGCTAAGTGTGGGAAGCACCTGCGCTAGCTTGGCAGCTTGCACCTCCACAACAACTTCAACCACCGATTCAATCTATTACGGGCCAGCCACCTATGCTAGCGCTATTCAAACAAGCTATACACCCGCCAGCCTAAGCTCGGCCACATCTTTTACCAACCGCAGTCGCTATTTGTTGTCAGACTCTGGCACCCAAAGCACCACCGCCAACTATCTGCAAATTGGCGCCACTTACAGTGCCACCACAGGCTACGGTGTAGAAACCAGCAACATCAATTCAAGCGCCACCTACAACACCTTCTTGCAAAAAATTATGCAAGTTGTGTCTGACAGCTCAGGTTACTTCCGACTCGACTCGCACCTTCACCCCAACAACTCCATTGATTTTGATGCAGCCGACAGCAACAAGCTCAAGTTTAGAAATAACTTTGGCAAAGTTTCCAACTTGTATGGTTACGTCACGTTTGAATACGACAGTGCCACCAAATTGTTGCGCGCCAAAAAGCGCTATAAATACTCGTACACCACTGCCTCTGGCGCCCAAGGTGGCACCACGCATGCAGTAAGTTATACAGAAGACACCGCTTTTTCTGCGGCCAACTATTACGTTAACTTAAGCAATGGGGTCTACAAATTGGTGGCTTCGGCATCTTCTGCCACACCCATTTATTTGTACAGTTCACCGCTTGATTTGGGCGTGCCTGAATTTTTGAATCCGCAAAAGGTGGCCTTTGTAACCAACGACCCTGCGCCTTTCATGTCAAAGAATTCTGTTGCAGCCACTGAGGGCACCTCAGGCAGTATTTACCGACAAGTCAATTCAACCTATCGCAATCAAGTTACAACAGCAGGCGCCGATACCAGCACCAAAACCGCTGCCGACGCTATGCTGGCCTCTATCAAAACCACCGTAGAAGCGTCTGGCGAAAAATTAAGGTACACCACAGCCCTTTACACAGCCTTCCGAGATGCAGCCCTTACCAACAAGCTGGTGAGCGACTCTATTGCAGATGGCACACCCGGGCAAAACATGGTGCCCTATGTTTACTTTACCAACGAGAAAGATACCTCGGGCAAATACCACCCGTTCATGGTGGTCGTGAACTACGGCAACCAATCGTCTCCCAATGGCTTGAAGGATGTGCCTCACCCACCTGGCGATGGATCGGGTGGTTATGCCACGTCCAAAGTGACGCGGTTTTCTAACTTAGAAAACTACGTCACCATGATTCCAATGAAAGACTATGGCGTGGTTAGCAGCGTTACAGAAAATACGTTTACCAAAAACTTATGGACTGACAGAACCACATCTTCGCTCAAGGCCGATGTGTACACCTATGCCGACTCTGCCGACAATGGACTCTTGATTGATGGCTCGGTGATGTTTCCCGCTTACAACAACAACTTGGTACCTTCCCATTTGTTTGGAGAATTGACTGCCAGTGGTTGCCATGTGGGCCAAGGCGGCGGTGGGCCACACTGTCACTTCGACGGCTACCAAACTGGCTTTAGCTTGGGGGTCTACAGCGACGCCGATTATTTGAACAAGTCGCACCCGCCCTTAATTGGCTTCGGTTACGACGGCATTGCCCTTTTTGGAAAATACAGAACCAGCGATACCAGCATGTTGGGTTACACCACCGCGCTAGACGAATTTGGCGCCCACAATCACGACAGCATTGGATATCATTACCATGCGCACGTGGTGACCAACCACAAGCCAGAATTGCTAAGCTACACCTCAACCCTTAATGTGCTTATGAAGGGTGCCTACATTGGGAAAACCAACAGCATTCCTTACTTTAGACAAAACTCCAACTTCAGCAACAACCTGTACATGGGTGGCACGGTTAAATGATGACTGCAAGGGCGGCTAAACACGCCTGCCTTGCCTTTCATCACTTTCCAAAGGGTGACACCTTGGCCGCTTCGAGTTGTTGCCTCTGATTTTCTAAATACGCTTTGAAAGGATCGGCTGGCTTGCCCCCAGTGGGTACCGGTGTTTCGGCCAAGGGTGGCTTTGAGGGATAGTCTTTTTGCGCCAAGAACTCCTTAAAAGGATCTACGGCAGCAGGTTGAGAGTTGGGCTGGGGCGACGTGGTGTTGTGAAAACTGCCAGCCTCTGGCTGCTTAAGTTCTTTGCCAGCACTTGGCTTGCCCACCCACTCAGAAATATAAGATTGTGCAAACCACAGCACACACAAAACACCCACCATGGCCACAAGTGTTTTTTTCTGTTGGGCAATTAACTGCGGTAGTTTCATTTCAAGCAATTCTTTCAAACAGCCAATAGCCGCCTAATGTAAAACAAAGCCAAAGCGTACCTAACTTGAAGCGTTCGGTCCACACCCTACTTTGTATTAGAGACTTGAACAACAAGCCCACACAGAAGGCAATGGCCAATTGTCCGGCTTCTACCCCCAAGTTAAAACCAAGCACGGTAGAAACTGGAAAGCGGACCGTACCGAGCTGGCTGGCCATAGCGCTGGCAAATCCCAACCCATGAAACAAACCCAGACCAAAGACCAAAGGTATTTCTGTTCGAAGCGGCCATTTAATTTTTAAAAGACTAGAAGCCGTGGTGATCAAAATGGTGAGCGCTATAACAGGCTCTATCAACTCCGCCCTTACTTGCACCCACCCCAATGCAGCCAATGTGTATGTCGCACCGTGGGCAATGGTGAAAGAAGTCAAGACCCACAACCATCGCTTCAGGCTAATGGCAGCCACCAACAAGGACAAGATAAAAATAATGTGGTCATAGCCCAAAACAATGTGCAGCCAACCCTCCACAAAGAAGGCCTGCAAAGTAGCCCAGCTGTTTTTAAAGAATTGGTGCTTGGGGTGGTCGTTGTTAAGCACGGCAACTTCCACTTCTTCCATGCGTTTAACTTGGAAGACATACTCAGAACTCACAAGCGCTTCATCTATCTGAACTTCAACATCAAGGTTCAAGTCTGAAGCTTGTAGCTTGAGCTGCCTTAGCCATTCAATTTGTGGCGCGCCATCTTGGTTGTCGGCTTTGATGGAGGTGATCAATTGATCGTCAATGGCTTCTACAGCGGTATGGCCAACACTTAACTTAAACGCCCTGGCCAATTGATCAATCATTTGGAGGCGATTGGCCCTGATCTCGTCGGGTTGCAAAAGCCCATCTTGGTTTTGGTCGACGCCCTTGAAAAAAGACACAGGCACCCCCACCAACATGACACTTCTTTCGGGGTTGAGGGTAATCGATGCATGACCCGCCGATATCAAGTGCGCTTGGGCCAACATGGCCGTGCCCAACAAAGCCAGGCCCATGCAAAGTTGCCGCAACCAACACAGCTGAATGCTACGCACCATTACCTTCATCAATGCCAACTTCAATCCAAGTTAATTGACCGAGCCATCATTGGCCCAAGAAGCAGGTGCCCCAAAAACACATCGCGGTATGAATGGATATGAATCGGTGATGAAGTAGTGATACACGGCAGTGTTAGGCGATTCTGGGGTTACGCCATAGCGTCCGTTGCATGCATCTAAGTGACCGCCTTTGCTAAGCGAACTGGTGGCATCGAACACCCAGTCTTGCTCAAACGTACCGTAAGGGGCAATACTGGCCGCAGGCCTGTCAGAGTAGCCAGCAGCTTGCAACTCTGCAAGCGTGCGAATTCGGTAGTTTGACTTCATGATGGCCAAACCCGACGATTTGTTGTTGGGGTCTTGATAACCATAGCGCGCATAGATGGGAAAACCGTCTACCGCAAAGCCAATTAAGGTCATGGCATTGTTGCCTTTGCCCAAACGTGCAATTTGCCCCTCAGGCATGCCATGCTGGTGGTAATAACCATACTTTTGAGAAGAGGCCGAGCCAGGCTGACCCGTGGGTTGATTGTGCGCATTGCTTGGATCAAGCCCTACATCTTGGTACAAATTTTTGGCAGCCACTTTGTAGGTAACCGAACTGCCGGTGTAGGTTTCGGCTGTGCCTGGCTCTACTTTGACACTGTTGTTCAGATAAGAGAAAAACGCAACCCAATAGCAACGCACTGCACCACTGCTCCAAACCGCAGTACCGCTGGTCCACTTGTTGTTGGAATTGGCGCTTGGCTCTTTGCTGCTGGTGTAACTGTAGCAAGCCGAGGTGTCAAAGCCTGCGCTGCCTTTTGAATAAAGGGTAGAGATGGTGCCAGTGAGTGGCACAGATTTGCTCACTGATTTTTCGCCAATGCTGTTGGGGTTGCCCGAGTTGTAGGGCGAGCTACTGTATCCCGTGAGTCCGTTGGTAAAGAATTTGGAAGATACATAGTCGGGAATGGCATTGCCAGTGACGGTTCTGGTAGACGCTGAGCATGAAATGCTGGACTGGCTGGTGCCCGAGGTCAACGTACCTTGGGTGTTGTAATAGCTAACAGTGGCAGGCGTCTGCAAACCCGTGGCCGTTTGATTGACGTAGTTGCAATAAGCGCTGTAAGTTGGGTAGGCAGCTTCGTGGGCCGTATTGGCTGTGGCAGAAAGCACGCCACTTGCGTTTGCCGAGCCGTAGTTGGGAATGACGCTGTCCGATGCTGTGGAGGTGGCGGCCACAGCATCGTCTGCCGAGGCTGTAACGGTGCACGCATAGTTCTTGCCATTTTGCAAGCCACTCACCACCAATGGGTTGGAATAGTTGGACAACTGCGCAATGTACTCAGCGCTTAGCTTGCTACTCGAAGCGTGCAAACCATCTGTGGAAGTGCAAACAGCTTCATAGGCAGAGGCTGCGGTATACGTGGTGCTAGAAGAAAGCATGCCCGTAATTTTGCCGCCCATGAAGTTGAACATGACACTGATGCGCCCGTCGCCAGGAAGAACGCCCTTCACTTCGGGCTTTCCAACTTTCTTGCATGTGCTGCTGATAATGCAAGAGCTGCCAATGCTGAGGACTTTGCCCACGCTAATTACCACGTTGTAATAAGTGCTGGCGCCCACATTGACAACAGGAATGGTGAGTTGGTTCAGGGTGGCGTTGTAGGTATCGTACGAATCGGGCTGTGGCAAGGTGCCCACACTGATGACATTGCCCAAGGTTACCAGTACATTTTTGTACAAAGTGTCGTTGACAACAACTTGGGGAATTAGGAGCTTGCTGGTAGCGCTGTCGTAAGTGTCGGCGGCGTTGCAAACAGCAGAAGACAACAAGACAAATGCAATCAGAAATTTTTTAAACATGTTGGCAACTGCTGCTCAGCCTGAGTTAAATTGAGTTCAAATGAAAATTGAAACTATCTTAGAACATTCTTTGCTTCTGCGCAGAGAAAAAAAATTCCATCAAGCATTTGAATATGTGTCGGGTTTGATTGCGCCAGATTCTGCATATGCCACGCTGCGCTGGCAGCACAACCCCATTTTTTGGAGCGACATTTCTGCAGGGTCTTGTGTGCTAACCCGGCGCAATGCAAACGACCATGCGTTTGTTCGCCAACTGTTTGAGTTGCCTGGCTTTAGAAGAAGTTTTCACAGAAACGCCAACCCCTTGCCCCAGGACAACGCGCTGCTGCAGTCAAAACTTGATGAAGAAATGGCCTCCATCTTGTCTGAATCGGGGGCGCTGCATTGGGTGGTGCGCGATGCCCAGCGCCAGCCTTGGGGTTTGCTCAGTTTGTGTGATGTGTCGCTAACGCACCAACGCGCAGAAATACTGATGGGCATGCGCCCCAACGCGCCGCTTGGACTTACGCCCGCCGCCATGCTGATGCTGTATGAGTTTTATTTCAAGTTCATGAAATTCAACAAACTAGTTTCTTTTGTTTACAAAGACAACCCTAACTCACTCAAAAGTACCCTGCATTTAGGTTTTGAGGTGGAAGGGCAATTGCACCAACACAACCTAGACCCACAGACCGGGCAATTCTTAGATGTTACGCAATTGGGCCTGAACAAAGGCCAAGCATTTTCACAAAGCAATCAAAAATTGGCGCGTCGGTTGCTAAGGCCAAAGACAGCCTGACAACTTCCGCGAATCTTTGCTAAAGTGCTGCGAAACATAAATTCATTCCTACAAGTTTGCAAATTCCATGAACTCAATCACAGGCACCGCAGGCAACGACACCATTACAGGCACCGTTGCAGATGATGAAATATTTGGCGGCGATGGCAACGACACCATTACCGGCGCCGCGGGCAACGATGTGATTTATGGCGGCAAGGGCACCGACACAGTCACTTACACAGGCGCTTACAGCAACTTTAGACTTACTGCCCTTTACGAAGGCAAAAACAATTCTTTCTCTGGCTATACCGTTGCAGACACCATTGGCTCTGAAGGCACAGACACGGTGTCCAGTGATGTTGAGTACTTAAGCTTCTCTTCGGGCAGCGTCATTTACAAAGTCGACAACGGCACCTTGTCGCTGGTTGACACTGCTGCACCGACCATTGCAATCAGCGCCAGCGCAAGCAGCCTCGGTGCTTCACAAACGGCCACCATCACATTCACCTTAAGTGAATCTTCTACTAATTTTGCAGCCAGCGATGTCACTGTGTCTGGCGGCACACTCTCCAATTTCAGCGGCAGTGGCACCACTTACACGGCCTTGTTTACACCCACTGCAAACAGCACTACCAGCGGTGTGGTTCGGGTTGCAAGCGGCGTGTTTTCTGATGCGGCTGGCAACGTCAATGCAGATGGGTCCGATAGCAACAACACCGTCACCATAACCGTGAACACGGTGCAAGCAGATACCACGGCGCCCACCATTGCCATCAGCTCCAACACCACAAGCCTAAGCGGCACACAAACGGCCACCTTGACATTCACCTTAAGTGAATCGTCCACCACCTTTGCAGCCAGCGATGTTAGTGTGTCGGGCGGCACGCTTTCTAACTTCAGTGGCAGTGGCGCCAGCTACACCGCCTTGTTTACCCCAACAGCCAACAGCACCACCAACGGTGTGGTTCGCGTTGCAAGTGGCGTGTTCTCTGATGCAGCAGGCAACCTCAACGCAGACGGGGCTGATAGCAACAATACCGTTACCATGACGGTTAACACGGTGCCTTCAGATACCGTTGCACCCACCATTGCCGTTGCTTCAAACACCACAAGCCTAAGCGGCACTCAAACTGCCACCATCACATTTACGTTAAGTGAAGCCTCTAGCAACTTTGCGGCCTCTGATGTCACAGTTTCTGGCGGCACACTCTCCAATTTCAGTGGCAGTGACACAACCTACACGGCCTTGTTTACCCCAACAGCCAACAGCACCACCAACGGTGTGGTTCGCGTTGCAAGCGGCGTGTTCTCTGATGCTGCAGGCAACCTCAACGCAGACGGGGCCGATAGCAACAATACCGTTACCATGTCGGTTAACACGGTGCAGGCAGATACAACGGCACCCACCATTGCCATCACTTCTAGCGCTACCAGTCTGAGTGCCTCGCAAACAGCAACCATCACCTTCACCTTAAGTGAATCGTCTAGCAACTTTGCGGCCAGCGATGTTTCTGTGTCTGGCGGTACGCTTTCTTACTTTACCGGCAGTGGTACCAGCTACACGGCCTTGTTTACCCCCACCGCCAACAGCACCACCAGCGGTGTGGTGCGCGTTGCAAGCGGTGTGTTCTCTGATGCAGTAGGCAACCTCAATGCCGACGGAGCCGATAGCATCAACACCGTCACCATTTCAGTTAACACGGCACCAGTAGACAACACAGCGCCCACCATTGCTGTTAGCAGCGATAAATCTAGCCTGGCAGCAGGCGGTTCTGCCACGCTCACTTTTGTGGTTAGCGAAGCTACCACCAACTTCACGGTGTCTGACTTGCTTGTCTTTGGCGGCACTGTGTCCAATTTCACGGGCAGCGGCAGCACTTACACAGCCCTTTTTACACTCGCATCCAACAGCAGCATCAATGGCTCTGTCAGCGTCTTGAGTGGCATGTTTTCAGATTTGGCAGGCAATCTCAATGCCGACGGCTCTGACACCAACAACACTGTTTACTTTGCAAGAGCATCAACCGTAAGCAACGAAACGCACAACCTGTCTGTTATCGTGGACAAGAATGTGTTGGGTGCTTCAGCTACGCTGCTAAAAGATTTGACAGAGTACATCACGTACACCAATGGCGCTATTTCAAAACATACCGTTGAATACGCTGGACTCTCATTTGATTACGACCAGATTGACGCTTTGATAACTACCGTAACGCGCGACGGCGAATTTACAAGCGAGTTCACCAAAGAGATCAACGACTATTTGGGCACAGAGCTGAACATCGCCTATACAACTGCGGTCAAATTGGTTGGCACAGCCAGCATTGACGCTGTGATACTTACAGTAGCAGGTGCTGATGGAAACTATGTGGGGTAAAAGTACTGAGGGGGCTCAGTAATTCAGCCCACAGAACTACTGAACCCTCACAATTTTTAAACTACCGACTTTGTATAGCCAAAGTCACCACCACTTCCGAAAGCGGCACATCCGCAAAGCCCTTCACAACCCCAGTAGGCTCGGCTGCAATGGCGTCTACCAACTCCATGCCCTGCACCACTTTGCCAAACACGGCGTAGCCCGGGTTGGCCGCATTTTTGTAATCAAGCGAGGTGTTGTCTACAAGGTTGATAAAGAACTCGGAGGTGGCCGAGTTGGGCACATTCGTTCTGGCCATGGCCAGCGTGCCACGCAGGTTTGACAAGCCCTTATTACTCTCCAGTTCAATGGGCAAGGCAGACGCCGTGCGCTTGACCATGCCCGTGGTGTAGCCACCGCCCTGCACCACAAAGCCTGCAATCACCCTGTGAAAAAGCGTGTCCTTGTAAAAGCCGCTGGCCACATAAGACAAGAAGTTGTTGGTAGATATTGGCGCCTTGGCAGGATCGAGCTCTAGCGTGATGGCGCCCTTGGCGGTAATCAAGGTCACCTGTGGGCTTGTCACCTGCACTGTGCCTGAGTAGACCACCTGGCCATCTGCCGATTTGATTGTCAAAGGAAAGTCCCCTGCCACCTTGGGCACACAATTGAGCAC
>JACCDH010732144.1_pt1 | contig 20804 bp, 22 predicted proteins | sample 7442481 | NCBI WGS metagenome assembly JACCDH01 (sample SAMN15323433, study PRJNA562643) | freshwater metagenome | isolation source: river surface water | place: USA:Blue River Watershed | collected 2017-08-15 | reverse complement strand
TAATACTAATAATACTAATAATACTAATAATACTAATAATACTAATAATACTAATAATACTAATAATACTAATATAAATATAATAGATAATTATAATAAAATAAAAGAAGAACATTTAAATTTAGAATCTAAATTATCTGAATTAGAAATTAATTATAATATTTTAAAAGAAGAATATAATAAATTAAATCATGCATATAATACATTAGCATTAATGAATAATAATTTAAATTATGAATATAATAAAATAAAACAAAAAATAATAAGTAAAGAATCAGAAATAAATATAGATATTGATATTGATATTGATAATGATAGTGATAATAAAATAATAAGTAAAGAAGTTGAACAAAATAATAAAAAATTAGAACAAAATAATAAAGAACTAGAAACACGTAATCAAGAACTAGAACAAAATAATAAAGAACTAGAAACACGTAATCAAGAACTAGAACAAAATAATAAAGAACTAGAAACACGTAATCAAGAACTAGAACTAATTAATAAAGAACATGAAACACGTAATAAAGAACTAGAAAAACATAATAAAGAATTAGAAACACGTAATCAAGAACTAGAACTAATTAATAAAGAACATGAAACACGTAATCAAGAACTAGAAACACGTAATCAAGAACTAGAACAAAATAATAAAGAATTAGTAATGATTAATGAAAAAGAACAAGAAATTGATATTAATAATACAAAAGCAGAAATAGATATGTATAAAACAAAAGAAAACTTGACATTAAATGAAATATTATTATTAAAAAATACTAATCATAAATTAAATGAAGAAAATATTAATTTAAAAGAAGCAATAACTAATTTAAATCAAAATATAACAATACTAAATAAATCAAATGAAGATACAATATTAAGAAAAAGAATAAAAGAATTAGAAGAAATCAATAAAAACTTAGAAAGTGTAAATAAATTAAATACTGAATTAACTGATAGAAATTCACATTTATTAGATGAAATTAATCAAAAAAATTTAGACAATAAAAAATTATCAATGAATTATACTAATTTAAATGATCAGTATCAAAAGTTATTAGATAAACACTTAAAAGTAAGTGAGCTTAAAAATATATCTAAATATTTTAAAAATTAATAATGTGTTATACATGTCATGAATTATCATATGACCCATCAGCACCAAAACATAGTAGTATAAAATGTAAATTAGTTGAAAATAAATATTCAGGTTATTATACAGGTATAAATGGTGTTCCAAATAAATATTGTATAAAATGTAAAACAAATACACATCATATATTTAAAAAAATTAATAATAAAGAAAAACTTTTTTGTTATTTATGTTATAAATAATAGTACTTAAAAAAATACTATTAATTATAATTAATGAAAATTAATCTTGAATATATTTGGCTTGGTGGAAATAATGAATTTCGTTCAAAAAATAAAATTATTAAATTAGAAAAAGAAGAATTATTATTAGAAGATATCCCTGAATGGAATTTTGATGGTAGTTCAACAAATCAAGCATTTACAGAAGAAACAGAAGTTTTATTAAAGCCAGTTAAATTTGTAAAATCACCATTTATTTTAGAAAATTGTAAATCTTATTTAGTTTTATGTGAAACCTTTTCATTTTCACAAAATGAAACAATGCCAATTTTTAATAATTATAGACATGATGCAAAACAAATATTTGACTTGTCACTAGATAGCAAACCATGGTTTGGTTTAGAACAAGAATATATTATTATTGGTGATTCTATTCCAAACGATAAAAAAACACAAGGACAATATTATTGTGGTGTTGGAAAAGGTAAATATCCATTAGAACGTAAAATTGTATTAGAACATTTAGATGCTTGTTTATATGCTGAATTAGAAATATCTGGAACTAATGCTGAAGTTGCTCATTGTCAATGGGAATATCAAATTGGTCCATGTGTTGGTATTGATGCAGGAGACCAGTTATTATTATCAAGATATATATTAGAAAGAATTGCTGAAAAATACAATGTTAGTATTAATTATGAACCTAAACCATTTTCAAAAATAAATGGTTCTGGATGTCATATCAATTTTAGTACTGAACCAATGAGACAAGAAGCAGGAATAAGTATTATTCATAATGCAATTGAAAAATTATCAAATAATCATTTAGAAATTATTTTAGTATCTGGTGAAAATAATGAGATGAGACTAACTGGTCATCATGAAACTTCATCAATGAATGTATTTTCATGTGGTGTTGGTACAAGACATACATCTGTTAGAATTCCAAATAGTGTTGTTAAAGAAGGTAAAGGTTATTTTGAAGATAGAAGATGTGCTGCTAATATAAATCCATATTTAGTAACTAGTGCAATTTTTAAAACTTGTTGTATAGATTATTAGTTTGAATAATAATTATAAATAACCAAAAATAATTATAAATAACCAAAAATAATTATTAAAGATACATAAATATATATTATAATATATATTTATGCGTCGTATATATTTTCCAAGTTCAATGGGACAAAAAAAATCAGGTATTGATATTACCTGTAAATATTTATATCAAACTTTTGATAAAAAAGGAACTATTGTAAATACATTAAATAATAAATCAAATAATAAAATGCTTTCAAAAAACTTATGTATGTTATTTAATGAAAATATGAAAATATCTAGTCATAATATAAATATAGGCGGTGATCATTCAATGTCTATTGCAACAATTGGAGCCTCATTAAAAAAATACGGGTCTAATGTTAAAGTAATTTGGTTTGATGCACATGCTGATATTAATACATTAGAAACATCACCTAGTGGAAATTATCACGGAATGCCTTTATCATTTTTAACAGGTCTTGATACTAATTATAATTTATTTCCATTTTTATATAAACTACCTAAACTAAAATTTGAAAACATTCTTTATCTTGGTATTCGTGATTTAGATGATGCAGAAAAAATAATTCTTAAAGATAATAAAATTAAATTTATTAGGTCACAAGAAATTAATAGAAATCCTATTAAAACATATAATAAAATTAAAGATTTTGTAGGTGATAAACCAGTACATTTTTCATTTGATGTTGATGGATTAGACCCAACTGAAATGTCAAGTACTGGAACAACAGCATTAAATGGTGTACAAACAAAAGCTATTAAACCAATTGTAAATAAAATAATGAAAAACCTAAATGTTGTTAATATGGATATCACTGAATTTAATTTAACACTAGGTAATCAAGATAAATCAATGAAAAATTTTAAAAAATTATTTGAAAAATATTTGTTTTAATTTTAAAATTTTAATTTTAATTAAACTATATAAACAAATATTTTAATTATATATTATGTCAAAATCAAGATTTGTGTCAGCTTTAGATAGAAATTATGGCGAAAATGGTGCAGTTGAATTAGAATCAACATCAAGTGCTAATGTTGATTTATTTTTTAAATTAGTTAGAGATTTACATGAAAATCGTTTAAAAGTCATGATGAATAATATTTTAACTTCTGGAAACAAAGAAGATATTATTGATTTATTTGTTTTAACATTTCAAACTCGTCATTGCAGAGGTGGTAAGGGTGAGAAAAAACTATTTTACAATATGATTTTAAACTTATATAATAAGTATCCAGAATTAGTATGTGAATTAATTGAACATGTTCCATTTTATGGATATTATAAAGATTATTTATTATTATGTGAACTAATTGTTGATAATCCTAAATATGATTTATTATTTGATAAAATTATTTCAGTATATGCTGAACAATTAAAAACAGACCCATTTAGTGTAAAATTTGCACCAAGATATAATAAACATTTTGCAAAAAATAATAATAACATAATATTTAAAACACTTGTTAATAAACTTTTTCCAAAAACTCATAATTCATATGAAAAATATAGAAAGATGATTTCAGAAGGAAACAAAAAAATAAATACAACTGAAATTTTAATGTGTGATAAAAGATATTCTGAAATTGATTTTTCACATGTTAGTTCTGTATGTTTAAATAAATTTAGAAAAGCATTTTTAAATGAATCTATCAAAGGAGAATTATTATATAATGAGGTAGAAACTGGTAATAGATATCCTGATGACAACGACCGTGTATTATGTAGACAACATTTATTAGAAAAGACACAGTCAAAAGACATTCATGGTAAACAAGTAATGCCTCATATATTAGTTGAACAAATTATAAATAAAAGATTATCAGGGTCTGAAGAAACATTATTTAATAGTCAATGGGAAAAGATTAAAGAAGATGTTTTAAATCAAATTAATTCAAATAATAATTCAACCAATAATTCAAATAAGAAAATTGATTTAGGAAAATTAGTACCTTTATCTGATGTTTCTGATAGTATGAGTGGTATTCCAATGCATGTTTCAATTGCATTAGGATTATTAATTTCTGAAATTAATAATGAAGCATTTAGAAATAGAGTATTAACATTTAATACTCTTCCAAAATGGCATAATTTATCATCATGTAATACATTTTGTGATAAAGTAAAAAGTTTAAAAAAATCACCATGGGGAGGAAGTACTAATTTTATGTTTGCGATTGAACTTATTTTAGAAACTGCTATTGCCAATAAACTTTCAAATGATGAAATTCCTGATTTAATTGTATTTTCAGATATGCAATTTAATCAAGCAGATAGTAAATTTTTAACACATTATGAAATTATTAACAAGAGATTTAATAATGCAGGATATACTAAAATTCCTAAAATTATATTTTGGAATTTAAGAGGAGAAACTAATGGTTTTCCTGTAGATTCAAAATGTGAAAATGTTCAATTATTATCTGGATTTTCACCATCATTATTTAAATTAATATTAACTGGTGAAAAAGCAGAAGAATGTACACCTGAACAAGTATTTAAAAATGCAGTTAATGATGAAGCCTATAATAAAATTAGAGAAATTGTAGAAAAATATATTGTTTAATTAATAATTAATAATTTATAAGTTAATTTAAAAATTAATTTATAACTTAATATAACTTAATATAACTTGATATAAAAAATGAATAAATATAAATATTTATTACATGGTCACTTTAATTCAAAATATGAAACAATTATTGATAACATGAGAGATTATGCTCAAAAAAAATTTAAAAAATATTTAAATGATTCTGATTTTAATTATGGTCATCCTCATATTACAATTATATATGGTCCAGTACTATATACTGATAATGAACCAATAACAAAATATGATAAACAAATTATAGATACTTTTTATCCAGGATTTATTGATAAATTTAGTAAAAAAAAATTACCAAATGATTTAAAATTTTTAGGAGTTACTCCTTTTTTATCAGTTGATAGAATAACTATTAAAATGGAGTTTGAATCAAAAAAATTAAATAAAATGAGACAGTTTTTAATTGATTCAAATCCGGAAATAAAAAAATTTCATGAAGAATTTAAACAAGGTAAACTTAATTCTGAAGTTATTACTAAAAAAAAGTTTCCTAATATTTTTACTAGAGATAAATCATATGATAAAAATCCAAAAGGATGGATTCATGCAACACTTATGGTTATTAAAGGTGATGTATCTGAATCTGATATTATTAGCATAACAACAGATATTGAAAAAGAACTAGAAAATAAAGGTATTAAAAAAGGTGATATAACAGAGTTATCAGAAATTGGATTAGATTTAAAAAATAAATTTATAGCATTTTACACTTTTGGAAATTTAAAACATCAATTTTCTATAAATAATCAAAAAGGTGGCATCCCAATAGAAACTATAAATTATAAGAGTTTTATTGATGATATTAAATATAAAAAAATAATAGGTATAGGTGAAAATTTACATGGTGCTAACTTTTCATTTTATATAAGAAAAAAAATTATTTCATCTCTTTACAAACTCAATAAAAATATAATTATATGTTTAGAGGAAACAGATGAAGCTTTAAAAAATTGGGACACTGACAATTTTTTTCCTATGCACAAGAGCAAGGCATTTATTGACTTTTATAATTTTTGTGTTAAAAAAAATATTATTATAATTGGAATTGATGATTATGAAGCAGAAAGCAGACATACATCTATGTATAAAAATATTATTAATGTTAATAAAAAATATCCAAAACATCAACTAGTATTTTTAGCATTTGATACACATGTATCATTTTATTTTGATTTTAGTAAAGATTTTAGTAAAGATATTAAATCTTATGATGAACGAGAAGAAGTTGGATATAAATTAAAACAACACTTTAATGACCAATATATTAGCATTGGTTTAATTGTTAAAACTGGTAAAACAATAGGTAAAACAAACAATGATAATTCAATATTGGTAACTTTAGATTTTGAAAATACTCAAAAAATATTAGATATGAATGAAGGAATATATAAATCAAATAATCAAGATTTATTTTATTCTGGAGCAGGACCATACTATTTTAATGGATATAATGTAAAATTTTTAGATTACTTTTGGGTTTGGGATTACACAACACCTCATAAATTAATCTTATAGTTTTTTAAAGTATTAAATAAGTGTATGTATAACATAATAAAAATGCTTATAAAAATTGGCATTTTAAATGTGTAAATATGTTTAAAAAATTATATAAAGACATATTATTATATATAATTGAATGAAAATAAAACTCTTCACTGCAAATTTAAACTAAACATTAAAAGTTTAACGGAGTTTGTTTCATCAACGCATTATTAATACACTATTAATACACTATTAATTCATCATTAAATGAAAATAAAACTCTTTACTGCAAAATTAAAATAAACAACTTTTCTGTTATTTTATGGAGTTTGTATCATTTATATTTTATCATATATAATAAATAAATCTTTTAACTGCAAATATTTATCTTTTTTGGCTATAAAAAAAAATAAATGAAGATTGTATTATATTGATATTGGGGGAAATAGTTGATATTAATTTATAAACCTTTTAACTGCATATAAAATATATAGACATTTTGATTGAATATTATTTTTTTGATCAACATATATTTATAAAGGTTGTAATTAATAAAACAAATGAATTTGTATATTATAAAAATTTTACTATAATTTCGCGCGCAAATTAATTATAGTTTAAATTTTATAATTAATAAAATTCTTTACAGCAAACTTTTTATTTATAAAAACATTTTGTCGATTTAATATATACTTTACTTCTTCTAAATAATTGACTGACCCAAACTGATGTAATTATTTGTTTGTTTAAAATCATTATAGCTATTACCTACCTTTTTTAGCCGTGTAGTTCAACCAAACAAAGAACTAAATAATGGTTTAATAAAAGTATATATTTATAAGATTATTTTATATAAAAATAAAATAAATTATTTAATATGTTATTAACAATAATAATATATTAAATGTGTATAAATTTAAAAACATCAATTAGTGCATTTTTTATTGGTGCAATATCTAGTTTATCGTTAATAAAAAGTAACAATAAAGAAAATATTTCTATAGGCAAATTTATATTATTTTATACATTTGTTCAATTATTTGAAGCATTAATTTATTATAATAATCTAACAATTTATTCAAGATTATTATTATTAAATTTAGGTTTACAAGGATTAGTATTTATGATTTTATTAAATGATTATATACCAATTGATAAAAATTATATTTATATATGTGCTGTTATATCATTATTTACACTATATAAATCATTAATAACTGATTTTAAAAAAGCAACAATAAAAAAATGTATGAAATGGAACTTTTTAGAAAGTGATATTAATTTAATTTATTTATTTTACATTATGTATGGAATGATTTTTATTAGTATTTATCATTATAGTAATAAATTAAATAATATAAATAAATTAGGTGCATTACTTGGATTAACATGTATTATATCTGTATTAGTACCAAATATAAAGTCAACATTACTATGTACTATAAATAAACCAAGTATTTGGTGTTTATCATCTGCAATTATAGCACCTATTATGTTATTATTTAACACCTAAATATCTTTTAATTCGTGAAATAATATTGCCATTATAAATAGCTTTACCAGTTTCAATATCGGCGATAACATCTTCTTTTAAATTTAATTCATTTGCTAATTGTTTACGTGTTAATTTTTTAGCATTTCTACCACTAATAATTAATTGTGAAATATCAGAAGGGACATATTTAATTTTAACGTCTTCTGTTTCAAATTTAATTTTTGAATAAATCTCATCTTCTGATTTTTTAGTAGTTTTATTAGAAGTTTTTCTAATAACTACAGGAGTCCAGTCTTGATGTTCTTGAATTGACATAAATATTAAGATTATATATTTAAATAATTTTAATATCAATTTTTTTTACTATTATTTATTTAGTACTTGCTATTATTTATTTAGTACTTGCTATTATTTATTTAGTACTTGCTATTATTTATTTAGTACTTGCTTCACAACTAACTCTGTGTTGTAAATAATAACTATGGTCATCTGTATTTGTTTGTGTTAAACTAAATTGGTCAGCACATTTAGGGTCTTCACAATTTGTACTACTACAAACTGTTAATTTACCAGTTGAATCTTCAAATATTTCTTGACATGAATGATAATATCCAAAACCTTCAATTGGTGGTACATGAGGAACTGTATCTTTATTATGGGTTGTTCTCCAATAATTACTAATTTTTGAATTAGAAAATGATGCATATTTTTTATCACCAACACGTGGTTGACCATAATCATATAATTGAACAGGTATACCTTGTTTTACTAGTTCCATTGCTAATAATTGCCCACAACTTGCTCCGTATGAATGACCTGATACAATTACATTATATGAAGGATATAATTTTCTTAATTCATTAATTGAACTAATTAATTTATCTTTAACACCTAATGCAGAACGATAAAATCCATAATGAACATTACAATTACATTCTGGAAATGTTGTGTATGGTACTAATTTAACTTCAAAATCATCTAACCAATTCATTACAGATGATGAACCTCTAATAACTGCATAAATTGATTTAGTAGATGGTAAAACTCCTGTATAACCTTGTAAATCAGTTTTTGAATCATATAATGTATCTTTATAAATAAATCCAGTAGCAGGTCCTGCTAATGTCATTGATGGATATTTTTCCTTACCACAATAAGCAGCACCACTTAACCAAACACATGTAGTTAATTGGTTAGAATCATAATTAGTTAATTGGGTTGAATTATAATTAGTTTCATTTTGTTGAGCAGTTATAAAATAACTACAAACATATAATATTGTAAATAAAAACATTTAATTATATTATCTATTATAAGTTATAATTTATATTTATATATATTTATATTTATTTATATTATCTATTATAATATATATATATAATGTTTGAATCAAAAAATATAATTATAATGATTTCAATATGTTTAATCATATCACATATTGTTCAATTAATATATCAATATAAATCACCAAAATCAGAAGATGAAACCAAATTAGCTACATCATCATATATTTCTATACCATTATTTATAACAGTAATTACATTTATTATTCAATTAGCATTATTATGGATTGGTGTAAAACTAAATTGTGATAAATCAGAATAAATAATTTAAAATATTATAATTATAATTGATTTATTATAATTAAAATATAATTTATATATAATTAAAATATATATATATATATATAATAAATGATCAATCTAGGTTATATTATTGCATTTTGTGCATTTATATTAATAATTGTACAAGCAGTTCAATTAGTATACATACCAGGGTCTGCTGCTAATCCAAATGCATCTAAATATAAAGATATTACATCATCAGATATTGGTGTTTCTGTTGGTATGGGTGCATGTACACTTTTTATATTATTATTTATTATTATTCCTCTTGGTTTAAAAGCTTAAATAACCGTCAAATAAGCGTTAAATGATCGTTAAATGATCGTTAAATGATCGTTAAATAATAAAAAAAATATTATGTAATTATATGATTAATAATAATACATTATATAATTACACACATGATAATAGTACATTATCATTATTTATTTTAATATGTTATAGTATACCATGTTTTTTACGAGATAAAAAAAATATAAATAAATCAGTAAATATTGTTTCACTAAATTCTAGTTTTTTTACATCATTAGTATCATTATTATATGTATTAACAGGAAATCAAAATTATTTACCATTTATATCTAATATATTTATAATTGGTTTGTTTACAGATTTTATTTATACATTGTTATATTATCCAAATCATGTTGACCCATTATTAATAATGTTACATCATCCATTTTATATATTTTTATCATTTTATATTTTAAGTATAAATAAGTTAAATTTTTTTGCATTTTTTATGCTACAAGAAATACCAACAGTAATTTTAAATATTAAAAGATATTATAATATTAAAAATATAAATATTGATTACTTATTTGGATTTTTATTTTTATTATTTAGAATTATCTATCATTTATATATTTCTTATTCTTTTAGAAATGTAATAATTGAAAGTAAAATTTTAATATTTACAATAAGTATGTCCTTTTTGCTTCATTGTTGGTGGTTTTATGGTTGGTTAAAAAAATTTATTTTTAAAAATAATAAAAAAACCAAAAAAATAAAAAAATTGAAAAAAAAAATATAACATAATAGTATAATATATTATTATAAATAAACCTCACCTTAACTATTAATACTAAATTAATCAATATCATGAATAATAGATATAAAATCTTACTAAACATTAATAGGTCCAAACATTGGAAAAAAAGACTAATAGCCAATTTTGAACTAAAAATAAACAAAATCAATAAATATAATAATCATATTACAATTGATTATTATATTAAACAACAACTTATTCATCAAACAAAAGTACCTGATGCAGTACCTGATGCAGTACCTGATGCAGTACCTGATGCAGTACCAGATGCAGTACCTGATGCAGTACTTAAAATGGTTTTACCAGATTTAGACTTGATAAATTCAAATAATTGGATTAAAAATTCTAATATAAATTTTCCAAAAGTATTAAATTATAATATTACGGGTCCAACAAATTCATCAAATTGGTTAATTCCAAATAAATTGTTAGTAGGTGGTTATCCAGACACAGAAGAATTCGTTGATGATATTAAAAATACTGGTGTAAAATATTGGGTTTCACTAAATAACGAATATGGAAAAGTATCAAAAAGTGGGCGATTACATAGAGCATATGCATCTGATTTAGATTCATCACATGAATTTGATAATATTCAGATACCAGATATGGGAATAACGGATGATAACACTATTTTAGACATTTCACAAAAAATAGCTAATAAAATACTTGATGGGAAAATAGTGTATTTACATTGCTCTGGTGGTCATGGTAGAACAGGAACAGTTGCTTGTATAGTTTTATATATACTATATCGATTACCATTAGACCAGATATTTGATTATGTTCAATTTGCACATGACCAAAGAGATGGAAATATATTTGGATATAGGTATTATACAAGCAAAATTACAGATATCGAACTAAAAAATTGTTTTGTTCCCGGTCAAGTTCCAACTCCACAAACATCACAACAACGAGAACAAGTAGCCCGTATAGTTTATCAAATATAATAGTTTTTTTATAAAAAAATTGAAAAAAAAAATATAATATGGTATCATATAATAAAATTATAATAAAACCAATAACGTATAACAATAAATCATCAACTTATAACAATATATCATCAACTTATAACAATATATTAAATCAATCATTTAATTTTAAAATGACCAGTTTACTAGAAAGATACACAGATCCTGATTTTTCACCTTTAACATCGGAACAACGTGAACAAGTTGCAAATTTTCGTAGAAGTATTAAACATGCTGGTAAGACGTTACCTGAGGGATGGACATTACGCAGCAGCAGCGATTGGTATATCTTTTCAAGTCTGAAAACATTGCTTTTACGAAAGGATTTCAACCAAGCTGCAATAATATTCCAATCAGTTGCATCTAAATGGATTAATCAAATATTTGATAACAGACGTGAATTACGTACTAACTTAGTAAATGCGCGAAAAGTGTCATCAATTTTCAAGTACATGGCAAAAGAAAAGCCAGAGAAGTATGATCTCATTTCAAGTCGTTTGGTTCAGTTGTTACTTGAAATTGCATCAGCGGGTACATATTCTGAAAATGATATGAAGCTAATCATATCCAAGTTTATAATGCACTTGTTAATACGTCTTGAATGCATCAAGCTCGAGTTTGTAATGCCGAATTATTAATATTATGTGATGTACATTTAACGCGTGATAACTCTTTTTATATAGTTTTTTATTTTATTTATAGATATAATTATACATGTCATCAATATTATAAATTATACATGTCATCAATATTATAATCATATATGTTATCGATATTATATTCATTTGTTTTATAATTTGTATATTTATTATCAATTTCTTTATTATATTTAATTAATAATTTTTCAAATATTTCATCATGTATTTTTATTATTTTAATAAAAAAATTACTAGTTTTTATTGATTTTTTTATATTCATTATTTTTAATAAATTTGGTAGTGTTATACCATTTACAATATTATTATTTGGTATATCAATAATATGTTTGCAATCAAAAGTTTTATTATTTATTTCATCTATTTTTATATCATTATTATTACTCATATCTTTACTTAATATTATACTAAAGCCAGCAAAAGAAATAGTATTATTATAAACAGTAATTCGATTAACAGGGTGAATATATATATTAAATGTTACAAATCCATTTTCTATATTAATTAATTTATTATTATTAATAATAAATTCTGCAAAACTATAATTTATAACAGGAACATTAATTGTTGTTGAATTTATGTCTATTTTTGATATATCTTTTTTTAAACTATTAATTTGATTTTTAATATCATCTGAAATATTTATAGTTTTATTATCATTAATTGTATTAACATCTGTAATTTTTTCATATTCTAAATCATCGAGTGAAATTTTTTCATATTCTAAATTATTAATATTTGTGTTTTTTATTTCAGTAGTACTAAATTTTTTTTGTTCTAACTTATTTTTATTTATAAGATTATCAAATTTAGAATTAGTATTATTAATATTATTTTTATTTTTTAATATAGAATAAAATGGTGCATCATCTGGTGCAGCATCTGGTGCAGCATCATGTTCTAAATTATTTTGGTCAAAGTTTACACGACCGCCAACATATTTTTCTTTATATTTTAAATATTTCTCTTTATATTTTAAATATTTTTTTTTATAATCCATAATATATAATAATATGGATAATTTAAATAAACTATTATTTAAATTTAATTTTATTTATAATGATTATAAAATTAATAAAAATAATTATGATTTACAAATAAATATTAGACCTAACGGTGAAAATTATAATGAATTAGAATTTGATGTTAGTGGCCAACCCCAAATAAATGATATTAATAATATATTAACAAATGCAATAACAACACATTTTTTAAAAAATAGAGAAACTATTTTAGAAATTATAAATTTATATTCAATAATATATGAACATTTTATTAATCAATATACTACTGATAATTATATTTATAAAGACAAAATAATTTTTACATTAAAAGGTGGATTATCAATGTTATTATCTGTTAATAGAATTGTTTATGAAATGCCTTTAAAATTAGGTGATATATTTTTAAAATTTTTTGTAAATGATATTATAAAAAAATCAGATATTGATTTTGGTCTTGTTATAAATTATAACGGATTATCAACAGAACAACAAACTACTTTATTTAATGATATGTATAACATGAGTTTTATAATATTACATCTTGTACGTGAACATATTATAACAAATAAATATAAATTTTCAGATTTTGAAAAAAGTGAGTTAAAATATCAACAGTCAATATTAAAAGAAATTAGAGAAAAAATAAATGCTAAATTAGAATTAACTAATAATAATCAATATTGTAAAATTAGTGTTAATAATATTAATGAAGAAGACCCATGTCCAAATGATGTAGAATATTATAATACATTTAGTTATGATAAAGTAGTAGTACATAATCAAATAAATTATAATAATATGCATATTATAAATCCAAAAAAAATAGGATTATTAAACTTTGATAAACAAAATAATTATGTGATATCATCTAATATTGTACAATGGACTGATTCTAGAAATAAAATGATAAAATTTGGTTTGGTTAGAATGAAAGTATTTTTTAATTTATATAATAAATTTGATATTAATAACTGTTGTAATCATTCAAAAAATAGTGGTGAAATAATTGATGTTAGTATTCCTCATCCTGATTATAAAACAAGTTATACAATAGATGATTTTCAAAAATACAAAATAAATGATTTTAATATTACAATGCCAACATTAAATTATCATTATAATGATTTATATTATATGTTATATAAAATTGTTAAATTTCCATGGAACATTAATAAATATCAAGTAAGAATAAACAGATATTTTAGTTTATTAATAATTTTATTGCTAGTTAAAAGTAATAGAGATTCTATTAATAAATTGAGAAATATTATTTTATTTTTAACAAGAACTTTAGATTATTTAAATAATTACAATGATAATTTAACATATGCTAATAACAGATTTTTAGATAGAAACTTAGATGTAGATAAAATTGGCATTCAAATGGATAAGATATTTATTGATATTTTAAATTTAATAAATGAAACTAAATATAAAATAACAGAAGATGAATATAATAATAATATTGATAACGTGAAAGATAATTTTTCTGCTTTTATTGATTTATTAAAAAAAAATATTAAAAACACTAAAAAATTTATTAGTTTATACAAAAACAATTTATTACACCCTAATACATTATATACTACAAATAATATAACATATAACAGTGGATTAATAGGTGGTAAAAAAATGGTTGGTGGCACTAATAAAACAACAATATTAGATAAATTAATTAATATAACTAGTAATTTTAAAAATATAATTCTTAATCAAGAATCATTTCAAGTATTTTATAAATGTTATGAATATTTAATTCCTTTATTTTTAGATAACACCGCAAAAAATCAAGTATTTATTAATGTAAATGGTCAAGAAATATATAATTCAGCGAGTAATGTATCAGATAATATGCTTAATTATTTTGGTTACCGTAAAAGATTAAATGAAGACAATATAATTCCATATATGTTTTTAAATTTTTTAGTTGAATATCATACTTTTTTAATTTATTATATGGGGATGGATTTTAATACTAAAAGTTTAGTTGTAAATCCAAATTATAAATCAAATATAGTTTGGACTAGTACATCTAGAGACCAAGGAAATATAATTGATAAATATAAGGATGAATTATTAAATAAAAACATGGAAACATTATTAACAGATTTTAATACAGAATTAAATATGATGTATTATAGATTTATTAATACTTTAATAATAAATTTAAGTAATATTAAAATAGAAAGACGAAATTTTATATTAAATATAGAACAAATTAAATTAATTTTGTTTGAATTAAATGATTATAGAATTAATAATAATGATAAATATGATTATTTAAATTATTTATATCACGATTGGAAATTAAGACTAGCAAATTTTATAAGAACAACATATAATACATTAAATTATAATAATATAATGATATCAATAAATTTTGTTATTTATGATACAATTAATAATATTTTATCACAAGATGGTAGAAATATGTTAAATGAAATTTATAATACAAATCATACTGGATTATTTTCATATTTATATTTTTATGAGGATTATGGAAATAGTATTAATAAAAATAGAAGAGTTGGATGTTGTATAAATAGTTCTACTGTTGAAATGTATTTATTATTAAAAATTCATGAAGATAATTCAGACGTTGGGTTTAGTATAGAAGTACCTTATATAAATGTAAATCATTCTTATTGGAAAATTTCACAAAGAGAAATGAAAAGAAATATGGCACATTGGTGTGGAAGTTGGATATCTAATTTTAAAGATGATACAAATACTCTATTTGTAAAAAAATTTAATTTTAGACATGCTTATAATAATATAACTAGATATATGATTTATGATTATTCACTCAATAATTTAAGAAGTAATAATAACAATATTAATAATGCTTTATTAAATTCAAAAAAAAATTTATTAAAATCATTTATATTTCTACCAATTGATATAAAAATTGAGTATTTAAGACAAAATGCTTTAATTATTAATACTGCAAATGCTAATTATAATAATGTAATGAAATATGATTTACTAATTGATTTAGCTAATGAATTAATAAGATTGATTAATTAATTTAATAAATTTATATAAAATATTATTCTTATATTATATATATGTTTAGTAAAGTAATTGGTATATTTATATCGTTTACATTAGTTTCTGCTAATCTAAATAGAGATTTATTATTAAATAGATTTTATACTCAAATATATGATACTGCAACTCAAGTAGTAAATGAAAATAATTGGAATGTAGAAAATAGTAAATCACAAGACTATCCTTATTTTAATTTTTTCCCTCAATATTTAAATTTTAATTTAAAATTAAATGGTTCTATAAGTAATTGGGAAACACCATGTTTTCATAAAAATTTTGGAGTAATTAATCAAGTTGGTTCTAAACTTAATATTGAAATTATTTCAAGTGAACCAAAATATGAAATAAAAAATTGTTTTGATAATTATCATTTTGGTACTTTAAACATTATGAGTAATTATCAAATTACTAGTGCAAATAAACATAATATAATATTAGAAATACCATCTGATGCAACAGATGCTGAAAATTGGGATTTAATAAAAAATGGTGTTAGAGTATTTAGATATTTAACTGATATGAAAACAACATATTCTAATTTATTAACAACACTTAAATTATTTGTTCCAATGTTCACACAAGGTGTTCCTGATTCAGTTGCAAAAGCAAATATTGATTTTTTAGCAAAATATCCTCAATTCAATGTTGTTCCGCGTGATCCTAAACTTAATATTGAAATACCTGAAAAAGAAATTCATAGTGGTGATGCTTTTTTAATAATGAGATTAGATGGTCTTAATCCAATGATTGCATATGGTATGGGTTCAACTACAGGTCATACTACTACTGCATTATGGATTGATAATGAATTATATGTTGTTGAAAGTGATGTTACCTCATCATATTGGCCTACCGATGGTATTCAAAAAACACCTTATAAAAAATGGTTACAACAAGCAAAAGAAGCAGACTATCAAGTTGTTCATTGTCCACTTAATAAAAAAACTAGAAAATTATTTAATGAAACTAAAGCTGTTGAATTTTTTAATTCTGTTCAAGGTACTGAATATGGATATTTAAATTTTTTATTTGGTTGGTTAGATGTTGGTAAATTAAATTTTCCATGTTTACCACCAGATTATTCTTCTAATTGTTTACAATGGGAATTATTTGAATTATTATTTGCATATGTTGATAGAATAGATAATTATGTTGGAGATTTGATGTGGAATGGTGCATTAAATCAAAGACTTGAAACATATGGATTAAGAACAGCTGAATTATATAAAAAAGCTAATGAACAATCATTTAATAGTTCATTAGATGTTTTTAATATTGTTGAAAATGATAATTGGATATATAATACAACAAAATATGGTATTGAAACACAAGGGAAAAGTATGGTATGTTGTGTATTTGTTTGTAATATATGGAAAGCAGCTGGTGTTTTTGGTGAATTAACCAATGATATTAATTGTGCAGAACAAACTAATTGGGATGATTATGCATTAACAATATTTGATCCTTATACACAAATTATTGGTACTTATTCATTATATTTAAATGATTATGCTACAAAAGATATGTATTATCATCAAGCAGAACATTGTCCTACCATTCCACCAAATTATGAAAAACCAATTGATTGTTAATTTAATTTTTGAATTATGATACCAAGTTCAGTAGCCATATTTGGTATTAATTCATCATTTTTATAATCATCTAAATATATTATTTTTTTTATTCCACATGATGCAATTGCTTTAAAACAATTTATACAAGGATAATGAGTTATATAAATAGTAGAATTATTTGTTGATACACCTCTTTTTGCACAATCTGTTATAGCATTAATTTCACTATGTATTGTTGCTTGTTCATGACCATCTCTAATATGTGAAATATGTTGTACACCACTAAAAAATCCATTGTATCCCATAGAAATAATTCTATTATCATTTATAATTACGCTACCAACGTGTAATCTACAACATGGTGACCTACATGATGCTAATAATGCAATTGACATAAAATATTCATCCCAATTTATTCTATCATTATTTTGATTATTTTGTTTATTTTGATTAATAATACTTTTAATATTGTTTAACATTAATATATAATAAACTTTTTTATTTATATAATTTAGTATAATAAATGTCAGTATTAAGATTTGATTTTATTTTTTCATATTGGATTTTCACATGGTTTATATTATATTTATGTAATATAACAACATATAATCCAAAATTTGCATTCATAATTGGATTACTAGACAATATAATAATATTATTATTGATGATTAAACATAAAACAAATAGTATAATAATATTTAATTTTATTATAATAAATACTATAATAAAACTATTACCAATTTACTATTTAAGAAATGAATTAATTAATGAAAAAGATATTTATGTATCAGTTATATTATTTTTTATATTTATAATATGGTTACATATAAATAATAAAACATTATTTAATACCATAAAAGTTACATATAATTCTTTAATATATGGTACAAATGAAACACCTTTTATGAATTTACTTAAAAAAATATATTTATTATAAATAAATGGAGCATTTGACAAATAAAGAATTAGAAGAAATGATATCAAATATAGAACATGAAATATATATAATTGATAATAAATCTATATGTATGAGATTAACAAGTTATTTTTATGATTATTCGAAAAAAAAAAATCAATTACTTGAAGAAATTGAAAAATTAGAATTAGAAATTTTATATAATGAAGACCGTCAAAAAAATATTAATTCATCAAAACTACATATTAAAGATCCTTTAAAATATTCACTAAAAAAATTGAATTCATAAACATTAGTAGTAATATCTTTATTATTTTATGGACGAAATAAATAAAGCATATAACGAATATTATGAATATACAAATGATTTTATTAGATCCGCATATAATATAACTCAACAAGACAAAAAAGAAATTCAACAGTTAAATAAAGAAAAAAAAGAGTTAAATAAAGAAATTGATGAACTAAATAAAGATATAGATGATATTAATGATGAAAATGAAAAGTTAAAAAAGGAAATATATGATTTAAAGAATAAAATTCAAGATACAAATAAAAAAAATATATTATTAGTAAAAAAAGAAATTGAATCAACAACCTTAATTTTAAAATTAGATAAAACAATTGCTGATTTAAGAGATGAACTTCGTAAATTAAAAAATACTTGAATAATTAATTTAAACATTAAAATATAATAATAATATGCAAGATGATTCAAAAGTTGATAATATGCAAGATGATTCAAAAGTTGATAATGAATTTTTTTTTTATAAAACTCGTAGAATATTGAATCAATATTATACAAAAATACCATTAGTATTGCATAATTTTTTTTCATATGATAATGTGTTTACAAAAGAAGAATGTAATGAAATTATTAATTATGGTAATAATTATATAGAAAAATATGAAAGTGAAATTGAAATTAAAATGAAAATGTCTTATTTATTACCAAATAAAAAATATGATTTTATTTATGATAGAATAAGAAAATTAGTAATTGAAACAAATATAAATATTTGGAATTATAATTTATATGATTTTGGTGAACCAATTAAGTTTTTAGAATATGATGAAAAATATAATAGTCATTTGAAAGTTCACAATGACATTGGAAATGTTAGAGGATGGCAATCATTTAGAAAATTAACAATAATTGTTCAATTAACAGATGAAAACACATATGACGGATGTCATTTAATGATACAAAATGGTGATAAACTTGTTACTACTAATAAAAATCAAGGTAGTATAATTATATTTCCATCTTTTATGATGCATCAAGTAACACCAATAACAAAAGGAATAAGAAATTCGTTAGTATTATGGGTATATGGTCCACCATTTTGTTAATATTTATAAAGTCTAAAAAATTGATAATTAAATATATTGAATCTAATAATTTAATTATTATGTCTTTACAAGATAAATTTGTTACCTTTATTAAATATACTATTATTGAACTAGTTACAAATAGTAGTATCAGCATGCGTGATTATTGTTCTGATGATGAAAGACCTCAATCTGCATTATATGACGCATTAAAACATAATAATAATAATTTTGAACTTGCAATTTCTAGTGTTGCTAAAAATTTATCAGAAAATCAAGAAATTATTAATTATTTAAAACTGTTGTTTCCTAGTAAATATCAAGATATTAAAGTAGAAGAAGTAGGTGAATGCGAAGAAGCAGAAGATAAAGATGAATGTGAAGAAGATGAATGTGAAGATGGTGAATGTGAAGATGGTGAATGTGATTATGATATGTATGAAAATAAATCTGATTTTTTCCATATTGTTATTAAATCAGCTGGAATACATCAAGTTTATAATGCTCATGCTGATGATTGTGACAAGTTTAAAGATAAGTTATTTGAAATTATGAAAAAATAAATATTTTTTTAAAAAAAAAAATTGATTAAATAATATATTTATTTATAATATACTTATATTATGAGTAAATCATATCAAGTAGTTAAAGCGGATAAT
>JACCDH011082080.1_pt1 | contig 20805 bp, 23 predicted proteins | sample 7442481 | NCBI WGS metagenome assembly JACCDH01 (sample SAMN15323433, study PRJNA562643) | freshwater metagenome | isolation source: river surface water | place: USA:Blue River Watershed | collected 2017-08-15 | reverse complement strand
GGTAGAAGCTGGGACGGATAGCCTGGCATTACCCGCTATCGACGCCATTCAGGTCATGACCCATCATAAATCCAAGGGTCTCGAATGGCCGGTTGTCGTGCTCATGGATTTGGAAGGTGACATCAAAGATGGCATTTGGGACAACATCCACGGGTATTCGCGCGGCTCGATCGATAGTAGTAATCCGTTGAATAATCGAGGCGTTCGCTACTGGCCATGGCCTTTTGGGGCTCAGAAAAATGTGCCCTTCAGAGACGAATTAATGCATAAGGATGTCGGCAAACAATTCGTGGCCAAGGCCGAACAAGAGGCACTACGGGTACTTTATGTGAGCATGACGAGAGCTCGCGATTTGATGATCATTGCTACACCAGAGAAAAAAACGACAGGGCCCTGGATAGAAGCTCTAAAAGCCCCCTGGCTGTCGAGCATTGGTGATGACGGAAAAATCACCTTACCGTCGGGTAAAGCTGTGAAAACCCTCCCACTGCCTATGGAAACTACTGAGACTGCCGCCGGGAGTAGTGACGTGCTTTACTGGTTCTCTCACCCTACCGTAGAGCCCAACAGACTTCCGCTCACCTTCAATCCATCCGCCGCCGATTCGCCACCGATGAGGGTCGTCGAGACTGTGGAAATTGGCACTCGGATCCAGGTAGATAGCGATCTTGACTGGGCAGATGTCGGTCATGCGGTGCATGCCACGCTGGCACTTGCGTGTATAACTACCGACAAGCCTGTAACAAGCGACGAGGCTGAAAATATTCTAAAAGCCTATGGCTTAACCGGCAGAATCTCAGGGTTTTCGCTTGCGACGCAGGCCAAATGCGTAAGCGACTGGTTGTGTTCGCGATGGCCGGGATCACGTGCGTTGCCCGAGTGGCCTGTCCAGATGCGGCTAGAGAATCAACAAGTTCTGAATGGTCGAATCGACCTATTACTTGACTGCGGAGAATACTGGATATTAATCGACCACAAAAGCAACCCAGGTCCGCGCTCAGGCTGGCCTGCTCTTGCCGATAAACACGGGGGCCAACTCCTATCGTATAAATTGGCTATTGAGCAAGCGACCAGTAAGCCAGTCCGCGAGATGTGGCTGATCTTTGCCGTGTCGGGTGGCGGGATAAGAATTGAAACCGCCTAGTTTGCCGCCCTATTATTGGGCCAATCTCAACCAGGTTAACAACTCAATAAATTCTTCAGCAAGATTTTCCATTGCTTCCCAATTCTCACTTGGCGAATTAAAGTCTGCGTAGAGTTTATTAGTATTTAATTGAGTGATTCGTTTTGAATTATTTTTTTTCGTCGGTTTATTTGTTTGGGTGATGAAACCCCAGCACCAAAGATCATCCCAAATAATCATTTTTTGTATTGAGCTCATTTCTGCCCACCCATCGATATCTACACCAGTACCAATTGCGTTCCAATCGTCGTTTTCGTGCCACCAACGAGGACAGTTTATATCTTCGCCGTTAAATTTCATCAAAATATCATTTATTCGACCAAATGCATTTTGGGTCGACAGAAAAACACCAATTTCTGAAAAAATATATTCATTAAATATGTGAATAATTACTGTGTCTACGGGCAGAAATACGCGATCATTCTCGTTTACTCTAAACTCTTCGATAAAGCGTAAATCTTGGTTAAGTTGCTCAGTATGAATACATACTAACGCTTTAACAAAAAGTGCGGCAGTTTTGGGCCCAAAGCCAGAATTTTTTTTTCTTAAGATTTTCCATATCTGAAAAAATGAGGGCTCTTCGGAAAATTCTGAATTGTCATCAAGAACACTACGCAACAGTCGTTGCAGCTGGCCCAGATTAATTTGGCTAGGGCTATTGATTGGTCTTAGGCGTTTCCAAAATAAACCAGCGTTATCAATTTTAGATTTACTCTGGGTGTTCATTGAATGATCTAAAAGTGCGTAGAATTTTTGCCGCGAGCTATCGTATGGCGCCAATAATTTTCGATAGACATTGCGTTGCCACCGCGCGTTATATTCATGGCCTTCTTTTAAAAATTGAAATAACAAAATAAGTCTATCATTGACTTTCATAATTAGACCTCACTAATCGATTGACGAAATTAGTAAATATGATTACAACTTATACGACTAATGGTTATAAGTAAAGTAGTCATTATTCATCACTATTCATGCCAAACTTTCTTAAGACTGTAGAACCACTGAGCTTGATAAATTGATACCGATTTTCTTATTTAGAGAAACGCTCATAGAAGAATAAGGAAAAAGGAGAAAAATGATGATGAATTTTATTGCTGCAATTGTTGCGTCGTTGATATGCGGCGGACTCGGCTATTGGATGGGAAAACAATCAGCCCAGCGCAGTACGCTAGAAAATGAAACAAATCTTCGTAAAGATTATGAGTCCCGCATAAATGCAGCAGAGCAGCGAGCAGCTCTTGCTGAGGGAAAACTGAGCATTTTTGAGAATGCTAAAGAGATCATGGGGAATCAGTTCAAAGCGCTTGCCTCTGATATTTTTGACGAGAAAGCTAAAAAATTCTCTGAACAGAGTAAAAATGACCTGGGAAACCTGCTGGACCCGGTAAAAAATCAATTAAACGACTTCAGAAAAAAAGTAGAGGATTTTTACCACAGCGAAGGAAAAGATCGAAGCTCTCTAAAGAATGAGATTGAAAATCTGCTGAAGCAAAACAAAATGCTGAGCGAAGATGCACAAAATCTCACCAAGGCGTTGATTGGAGGTAGCAAAGCACAAGGTAGTTGGGGCGAGATTATCCTGGAAAAAGTACTTGAGGAAACCGGTCTGCGAAAAGGCAAGGAATTCGCTGTACAACAAAGTCATGAATCAGAGGAAGGTTCTCGCCAACAACCGGATGTGATTATCTACTTGCCAGAAGGCAGACATTTGATCATAGACTCGAAGGTCTCGTTAAAAGCATATACCGCCTTCACCGCATCAGAAAATGCAGCAGAGCAGGAAGCGCTTCTGAAAACGCATATCAATTCCATTCAGACGCATATCAAAGGTCTATCGAACAAGAATTATCAATCGATTTATGGATTAAATTCTCTAGATTTTGTTTTGATGTTCGTTCCCGTTGAACCAGCATTCATGACTGCCGTCACTAACGATAGCGGACTATTTATGAGCGCATGGGAGAAAAACGTACTGCTCGTTAGTCCATCAACACTTTTATTTGTCTTACGCACTGTTGCACATCTTTGGCGCCAAGAAGCTCAAAGTCAAAATGCGCAAGAAATTGCAAAGCGTGGGGCTCTGCTTTATGACAAATTTGCCGGATTCATTGGCGACCTTGAGTCTGTTGGTGATAAATTAGAAAAAGCTCAGGACGCATTTGATGATGCAAAGACTAAGCTAATAGGCAACGGCGGCCTGGTACGGCAAGCGGAAATGCTTAAAGAGCTCGGGGTAAAACCGAATAAATCTATCCCTAAAAAGCTGATTGAACAGCATGACAGCGACCATTCAACCCATACGATCGCACCAGACTCATGAACAGAAATGTTTTACGACAATGGGCGTTACTTCGCTTATTACCTAGGTTCCCCAAAAAAATCTCTGTCTCAGAACTAACTCAACATCTTGACCGCCTGGGATTTGAGACAACCGTCCGAACGCTGCAAAGGGACCTTAATAACTTAGCACTGTCTTTCCCAGTGATCGCTGATGATGCGAAGCCGCAAGGATGGTCCTGGTCACCCGATGCGCCACAACTGAACTTTCCTGAGCACGATCAGCAAACCGCGATTAATTTTCTTGTGGCCAGGATGCATTTGGACAGAATTCTTCCAAAAGCGTCTCTTAGCTACTTAAAACCCTGGTTCAAAGCAGCGGATGACGCATTAAATTTATTTGGTCCATCCGCCAGCAAACTAAACCAAAAAATCAGAATAGACAGTCGATCTTATAAACTTCAGCCGCCTGTGCTTGATGCTGGACTATTGGAAATAGTCTACGAAGCACTGCTAAAAGAGCGGTGCTTAAAGGTCAAATACCGATCCAGATCAACTGAAGCAACGGATGTCCGCCTTGTGCATCCGATAGCGATCGTCATTGTCGACGCGGTGAGTTATCTGATTGTTATTTACGATGGCCATAGCGATATACGTCACTTAGCAATGCACAGAATAGCTGAAGCCATTTCGTCTGATGTCCAGGCAAAATATCCAAAAGAGTTTGATTTAGACGATTACGTAGCAAACGGACATTTTGGATTCATCCGAGATAGCAACCCGCTACATTTAAGATTTCGGATAAAAACAGCATGGGCTAAGCATCTCTATGAAACCCCGCTAACTGATGATCAGCAGATCAATGATCTTCAAGATGGATGGACGTCTGTTTCCGCCACTGTCTTAAACAATTCTCAAATACGATGGTGGCTAAGAGGATTTGGTCCAGATCTGATCGTCGATGGCCCGAGCACCCTGGCAATGGAGTTTAAAAAAGAAGCGATTGAATCTCTGAAAAACTACGAGAATCAATAGATTTACACAAAAAGCAATACGTCAAATTTTGTCGCATTCCTCAGGTATAACTATCAGTGTCGGATGTCACTATTTTCTGAGGATCTTATGAAACTAATTATGCCTGCACTTTTGTCTTTGGTTTTTTTGACTGCTTGTCAGAGCACTCCACAAAAATCTGCTCAAAATCCGCAAGGGCTGAGTACTGAAGAATTACTCAAATCCCAACTTGAACGGATATCAAAACTGGAGAGAGAAATGGATAAGAAGGAAAATGATCTCCGCTATCAGCATCTCAAGGAACTACAGACCGTGCAGTCACAGCTTAAGCCTGCTCCTGTAGTAAACACTAACTGCAAATTTTTATGTTTTTAAATCCAAGATGACTGCAGAAAAACCACCATCTTTCAAAAAAGAGCGCAAGTTACAGCGCAAGAAAATGATTGCAAACTATAAACCGACGAAAGAACAAATCGAAAAAGAACAGAAATTATTTAACCGTCTTGTAATAGACAGGAATGAGTTTTACGATGTTCTCGACACCATAGAAGCAGTCTTACCTTCAAAAGATAAATAGTGTTATTTGTCAGCGGATCGTGAAAGATAAATTCCCGGCTTTGATTGCCTGACCGACTACCTCTGTCGGCTCACCCTGCAGGTTAAATTTTCTTGCCTCGTCGGGGCTATAGTTGATAACGAATCCTTCGAGCTCGAAAAAGAACTTTGAAATTTCTGATGCTCGGTGCCGTATCTCTGTAAGTGCGTAGTCTCTGTAATCCAATACATCCAATCTGTCAGGGAAGTCGATCCTCACATGTCGTCCCGCGTTACAGATGGCTGCCATTGTGATTTGTCGGGGTCGTCCGTTGTTCGCAGTGATAGCCAGCGCATGAGGTTTGAAATTTGCCCTCCAAGCCGCATCAATTTCATCAGAAATCTGGATCTCCGAAGCTGCAATCGCAGCGTCAATTTCATTTCGCGTTATGCCAAGCGCTTGGGGCAACTTATCAATCAATCCCCGACTTGAATTGAAATCGCCATCAAAGATTTGCTGAAGGCGTCGGTGGCCTTTTGCAATGTTAGTTGTGCCTGACCGGATGATTAGCTCATTCTGCGAGATAGATAAGTCCTTACAGCGTTGCTGTATTAAATCAAAAATCGCCAGCGTTTTCATAGGGCCTGAATATTTTAATAACTGTCCTAAGTCTACCCCCAAAACGCGACATAATTTGTCGCATCAAACTCCCCATAGGCCGCCTGCGCTACACCCCGACGTACGCGCTGATTATGCTTGTGCGGTGCTAAATTGAAGATTCGGAGTAGTTTCGGAATCCACTGGCAAAGTGATCGGCAATCTCGTTTCTAAAATCCGGCGGATCGAGTACAACAATATGTTTTCCATGAGATAGGACCCACCAGCGAAGGTCCCAGTTGTCATCTATCTCAACCTCAAGGCGATGCCATCCAGGGCTATTGGTTGGGCTCAGCTTCTGAGTCGAATTCAGCGCACATTCATCCAGTCGCAAGGCTATTCTTTCATTTATCAGCGCTTTGAGCTGAATCCGACCCTTCCAGCCAAAGCCTGGCTCGCGGTCGATTTTCAGCAGCAATTCTTCAGAAAATTGAACACTCTTCTCTAATTGCTCTGCCGAATGGATTCGATGCACAGCGAGTCTTCGGTAATCCTCCCCATCCGCTTCGTTTAAGTCGCGGAGCTCATTGCTTTCTATTTCAGCAACAATTAAGTACAGCCGGGCATCACCGTGCTGAACCAGCCTTACCGGCGACACTTCCGAAGTCACCGGTCCATGCCCTAACTGTCGCCTTTCATTAGAAAGATAGGTGATGCGCAATCGCTTTTTCGCTCTGATCGCATTAAAAATGACTTCTTGGATGTTCCCGGCAAGCTGCGGTGGTTTCTCTATCCATACGCGCTGAATTAGCTTGAGGGTCCAGAGAGGACTATTCTCCGGCAAGACTCCGACCGGGCGCGCATTTTGCAATATCTCCTGCGCACGCTCGCGGCTGATTGTGAGATGGCGCTGTAGTGTGGGCGGAAGCAGGGGCTCCAGCAATTCAGAAGACAGGCAAATCATCGCCGCCTCGAAGTCCGAAATGGTGGCGTCATTCAGTGGAGAATTTTCGGGTAAGGCCCAATAGTTCAGATTTTTCTCGCCCGTATGAACGAGCTTTACTTGCGGGGGGCGCTGGGTCTCAAGTTGCTTGAGGTATTTGTTGACCGTCTTTTCAGCAACCTTCTCTCCTTGATTCACCAGCTCGTGGTGAACCTGCCTGACCGTCATCGCCCGAATTTGCGACTTTCCATCGGGCATCAAGATCTTTGGGGCATCACGCAATATAAACAAAATCCTGATCAGATTCTCGTAGGTCTGAACACCCGCAACCCGCCCCATGATCTGCTCCCAATTGGACTAATGTTGTTTTTATTTTAATTTTTATTTGGTTCACCTTAAAGTATACGGAATAGATTCTATGACTATCAAAGTAGCCTTATTGAATATCAAAAAAAGCAAACCTAGAAAGTTACAACCCAGCTGATCAAACTTTTTATGAGTATCTTAATTAGCGAATCATCCGCGCTCTAATCTGGACTGAACCAATTCAGGAGCGCAATTTGACCACACCAGACCTGTTTTTTATTCGAGTTTGCCCCATTGGAGAGGCATACAGAAAACAATTTTCTAACTTTTGGACATTTACTCGCCTCATGGAAGAGAGCCGTGATGACCTAGCAGCACTTGCGGAGAACATTACGGGCGCCGAATATGATCACCCGATAGAGCAACGCGCATCTGAAATCGTGCTCAACCGAATAAAGCTATGCTTAGATCTCCCCGCTGACGATTTTAAAGCGGCAGCAACCAACACCAAAAAAGGAAGACAAATACTTCAGCAACTAGAACTAAAAGATGCAGAACTAGCTCCGGGGCCGCTGACTGATAATGCCGTAGGTGCAAACTAAAATGCAACAACTCATAGAGTTTGACGCATTTAATTGCGAAGCAAATGCTTGCCCAGTAACTTCAGTAGAAGAAGAATATGAGTGGCTTGCATATCATGCATTCATTCACTTTGATATAGAGAATGCATTCCCACAGACACAAAAACTCACAATAAAAGGTAAAAAGGCCTTCGATATCCTGATCCTTGTATTGCCAGGCGGTTTACTGCGCGAATATTGGTTCGATATCAGTAGTTTTTACGGGAAACACTAAATTTACTGTACTTAACGCCTTGTACTGGCAAGCACGTCTTTTGTGCGCCGATCGAGAATTTTTCCCTCGAACGCCTGAATTTCAGGTGTGGTGTGGGCAAGCGCGTCCGGATGTTGAATAAGAAATTCGCCCGTATCCACCAAAAGAAATAGTCGCAACCAGATCTCTGGATTTGAAGACGCCATTTCTGGGAATTCAATCTCTGAATCCGTATTGAGTCGCATGGCTCGATCCCGGTACTCGTCCCAAAGTGACTGATCACTTAAATTGAAATGAAGATCAATCATTTCAAACTCACTAAAACATCGATATATACAAGTAAACATTACTTACTCCTGTCTATCTAGTAAACAAATGATGTGGGATTTTCATCAAGCAATGTATCAGGAGGTTCATTCTCCTCACTTAGATAGCCTAAATAAGGGAAACGAAAGTCTCTAATTAGAGAAGCAACTATGGCTAAATAAGCTCTGTAAACAAAGCTCACGAAAGGTTAATGTGAAAGACGATGATTTTGAAATTGGCGTGTTTCCAGATCAAGAAATCCTTCAAAGTGCCGTTCCTGGGTTTGAGGCGGTCTGCCGGCGCTGGAGCATGATTGCTCTTGGCGCCCTTGGTGGAGCACAAAGCATGTTGCGCACCCATAATTGCAATAATGTCTCACTACTGGATGCTCTAAATATACGGTATCAGAACGACGAGGGTTTTTACGAAAGGACTGTTGCTGAACAATCCATCAAAATAGCCTATGAAGCAGCGATCGCAAGTGAGCCAGCCTGGCCTGAACAGTCCCCACTGATGGACAATATTCAGTGGATGACCAATGTACTGGGGCTCAATCGAACGGAAATCGCTTTGCTCACCTTGGTGATTCTTGAGCGCCAGGACACCGTACTAAGTCAAGCCCTCGATTCATTGGGCGCGCTTAATAATAGCCGGCTGTTCGATATGCTTTGTCAACTCCTGCAGGTGAGTGAAGCTGAAATCCGAGCCGCGCTGTCGCCGAGTGCGCGCTTATACCGCACTGGTCTTTTGCGTCTTGACGGTCGCATCTATGTATTCGAGCATAAGATTGACCTGATCAATGGTTTGGCTGAGAAAATGATTCTTAATCATTCCGAGCCTTTCGCACTTTTTTCCAATAGCTTCGTCAGCGGGCGCAAGTCAGTACTTGAAACCCCTGACTATCCCCACCTGGCAGAAGATATTGCTTACCTCAACGACTTCCTATCTGAAACACTAAACCAAGCAGGTAAAGGTACCAATATCCTTATTTATGGCCCGCCAGGAACAGGGAAAACCGAATTGGTGCGCATGCTATCCAGTCAGCTGGGCGCGTCTCTGTTTGAAATTGCCACCGAAACGGAGGGGGGCAACCGACTTACCCATTCGGACCGGGTGAACTCCTATCAGCTCTCCCAGTGCGTGCTGTCACATGCTCCTCGCTCTTTATTGCTGTTTGACGAGATTGAGGACGTTTTTTCCGCGTCTCCTATGTCAGATTTCTTTGGAGATTCACACGCTAATCGTGGAAATATATCCGGGAAAAAAGCCTGGATTAATAAAATGCTGGAGGAAAACCCGGTACCGACGTTCTGGCTCACCAACAATATCTCAGATATTGATTCTGCACACCTGCGCAGATTCAGTTATCACCTGTGCGTAAAAGTGCCTCCTCGGAGTGTGCGCCAACGCATTGTCAAATTGTACACAGAGCGACTGGGGCTGAGCAATGATTGTATTCAACAGCTAGCAAGTCATGAGAATCTTGCACCTGCAGTTATTGCCAATTCGAGCACCGTCGCGAAAGCCATTATGCATGCTGACTCCAAAGCAAATATGGAAAAAGTCATGCACCGCCTGGTTAACAATGCACTCCGAGCATTGGGCGGCGACATAAATCCAGCGGTCTCGAGTGATAGCCGGCTTCCGTACGACCCAACCGTACTCAATACCCAATGCGATCTGAGCGGTCTGATAAAGGGAATTCGGGAAAGCAGGTCAGCTCGGCTCTGCCTGTACGGTCCGCCGGGCACCGGAAAAACGGCATTCGCGCGCTATCTCGCAGAACAACTCGACCAACCGCTGCTGGTTCGCCGCGCCTCAGAGATTTTGGGAAGCTATGTCGGGCAGACTGAACGAAACATAGCAGCGGCATTTGAGCAAGCACGCGATGAAGGCGCCATTCTGTTGTTTGATGAAGCCGACTCATTCCTCCGTGACCGCGGCTCTGCACTGCGTAGCTGGGAGGTTACTGGTGTAAACGAAATGCTGACCAATATGGAGTCTTATCAGGGCATTTTCATTGCATCAACCAATCTTTTGGATCAGATGGATTCAGCGTCCCTGCGGCGCTTCGATGCAAAGATTTTGTTTGATTTCCTCAAGCCTATGCAAGCCCTTGCCTTGTTTCGCAGTACCTGCGAACAAGCAAACCTGGTCAGTGAAGATATTGCCGAGCAAAAGATTATGAGCATGGGCGTTTTGACGCCAGGCGATTTTGCCGCTGTGCTTCGTCAATCGCGATTTGTTTGCCTCTCAAGCGCAAACGAATTAGCCCTGCGACTTGAGCAGGAATGCGCTCTCAAACCTCAGGGGAAGCAAAAACGAATTGGGTTCTAGAGTTTTCTATCTAGGGAATCGTTAATGATTTAATTATCACGGTGACTTCTAGGAGAAAAAAGATGAACCGCTTACTATTCCTTTTCTTGGCCATTTCGACCTTTTCGGGTTGCTCTGTCTTTAGCGATGGCCAATCGAGTCAGGGAGTGAAGGGTCAGCGTCTCGTAACGGACTTCACTGACGAAGGAGTAAAGCTCTTCTATACTATCGGCGGAAAGCTCGAAAAAATAGAAGTCTATGGTCAGGCAGAGGCATGGAAGGGCAACGTTGATATCCTCGCTGAAGCCGACGCTTATACCAAGTTAGTTAAATTTATTCATGGGAGTCAGATAAAAAACGAAAAAACAATTAAGTTGCTGGGTCGCGCGATCGAAAAAGCTGAAGATTCCAGTCAAAATCGCACCGGAAACGCTGATACCACCATTGCATCCACCGCAATGGAGCTAGATAGTGAAGATCGCAGCATTCCGTCAGGTCAAGGACAGGGTAAATACGCTCAACGAGCAGCCAAGACACTAAATGAAACGCTGGTCACCACTATTACGAACATCACTTCTCAGGGTCGTCTGAATGGAGTACGTAAAGTTCGCGATAGCCAAGCGGGAAACGGTCGTATTTATATTGCCGTGTACCAGTGGAGTGAAAAAGACCAGACAAGTGTGAATACCGTGCGTAATCGCATGGCTGGCAAAGAGTAATTAAGATGAAACAAATTACTCGCATATTCTTGCAAGCTGTAATAAGCGTAGTCCTCACTGCCCCAGCTACCGCTGCTGACGTAGTGAAGAATCTCCTATCACCCTCACCCCTGACTATCGCTCTAACAGTTGGTCAGTGGTTACTCAAAGATGGACAAAAGGCTTTCTATGTTCAAGTAGAAGCCACCGGCCGCACAGCTGAACAAGCAAGAACTGAGGCATTTAAAAAAGCTGTGGACATGGCCGTTGGCACGTTCGTTATCGCAGAAACTGAAGTCCGCAATCGCGAGGTCGTAAGAAATCACTTGCTGAAATACTCTGCTGGATTTGTTAGTGACTTCAAAGTACTTAGTGAACAACGATCAGGTGAGCAAATTCGTATGACTGTTGATGTATGGGTCAGTGAAAGTCGAATTGCTAACCGCCTCATGAATGTCAGTAAGTCAGAAGGGGAAGTTGATGGTGCCCGTGCAGCAGTACAGCAAGAATCGATACGCGCGAAAAACGAAGCCGCTACTCAACTCATCAATAGAGTTGTCTCCGACTATCCTTATAGAGCCTTTGATGTACAGATGGGAAAGACCGTCACCCAGGTTGATGGCGAAATGACCGAAATCCTTATTCCAACGAAGATCTCTTGGAACAAATCTTTCATTAACGCATTAATTGAGGTGCTGGAGCGCACAAGAGAAAACGATGACAGGGGTGGGCAATGGAACTCCCTTATTTCGTATCGGTTCATCAATGGTTGGATTAATTATTTCGCCGCCTATCGCAGCGATGAACCTAGAAAGATTATTGAAGATCATCTCATAAATTCAGTACCTCACCTTCGGGCACTCTATTATGATGGAAATGGGCGCACCCTCGTTTCACTCTGCCACGAAATTCCGACCATGAACGGTATGTACTATGGAGAGCCCGCCATGTGGTTCGAACCTGGGGATACAATTACCCGGCCCAAAAGTCAGTTTGTCGCAAAGCAAACCAGATTCGCCCATATTGGAATCTACGGGGATTATGAAAGCAACTTCTATTACCGCGTAACATTACAGCGCACAACGTCATGGTTAGCCCAATTGCAGCGAATCGAGCTAAGTGTGGTGCGAAAAATGGATTGCCCTGTACGTCAAAACGGGGGCTAATTAAAGCTTCAGCGCCTTTCTGAGGTATGGATCAATATCAGGTTGGTCAAGTAGCCACCGAGCGTAGTCGCGTGGAATTTCGTGAATGGGGAGACCCTTATGTTTCCCAAAAGGCATGTGGGTAGGCACTCGCGCACGCTCAGAATGCTCCCATAACTGTTCAAAATCTTTTGCTTGCAGATGTGAATTAAGGTGCCGAAGTATTGAGGCACAGATGAGGATATCTGCACTGGCTGAATGAGCATTGCGCAATTGCTCACGAGCATTCGCACGATCTAGGCTGTATAACAGCGCACTCTGTGTATGGGAATCAAGTTCTGGCCAGATTTTTCGAGATAGAGCCAGAGTGCAAATCGTCTTTACCTCCGGCTGCCCGATAACCTTCCAGTCGAAATCAATGTTATGCCCTATGAGATAACTGGCTCCGGCGGGTAAAGAAAAGCTTGAGGCCGCAGGACAATCTTCCAGCTCCTCATCAAGGATATGATGAGTCGCCAGCGCGCCTAAACTGATCGGTTTGCCTGGATTGTATCGTTGACAAAAACTCTCTCCCAGAGAGAAGGGTTGGATGCTTTTTAACTCAACCCAGGCAGCCTCAACGACAACAGGATCAATGGTACCCGTTGTTTCAGTATCAAAGATAATGGCTTTCATGCGGGCAACCTCGTTGGATCTTTTTTAAATAAATGCACGAATCTGCATGTAGTCACCGATTACAGGGCGACTGCCTCCAAGCATATAGGAAAATTGTTTTTCAAGGGCTTTAAATATTCCGTTGAACCTTTTGACATAGTCGAGGCGACCATTTTCTAACGTCACGTCAAGACATTCAAAATGTTCGGCCAAGCCCTCACTTGAATAACGCTCAAGATCGGGAAATAAATATTTCGCGGTCTTCAGAAGACACAAAATAGCCGGGCATGTATCCAGATTTCTTATATTTAGCTCTGCTGTTAAAACACGATTATCGAAAAGTGCTGAATAAGAGACGCAAACATTATTCCCAATGAATGACAAAAAATCATCGATAACTTCATCAGTACTTTGCGCGATCGACAACTCTTCATTGGTGATGCCGACAAGCTCAATCGCGGCATCAGAAATCAGAAAGCCAGGATTTGCCAGTCGGCGGAATTCGTTGACGATTTCACCATTTCTTATCAACAATGCCTCGGCATAAATGACGCGATCGTGGGTCCGATCGAGGCCTGATGTCTCGAGATCTAAGACAATATAGTTATCTAATGTCCTGTCAGAGAATTCATGAATATTCGATAAAGTAATCATACGTGAGCTGAAGATAGTGGTTTATCAATGATTTGACGGTCAGCTATTCAATAAACTGTTAAGTTTAGACATAACTTCTCTGGTAATCCCGACCCGGGAATCGCACAAAATCAGGTTTTCGAGGTTCTCTGGAAACTCAAATTTACTGTCGTCCAGAATGACCCATTCTCGGCAATCATTTAATCGAACCCAAGCATTTATTTCCTCAAAGCGCGCATATTTCCCGATATATGCATCACCGGTAACGTCAATTACCCTTGCTCCGATATTCGGACCCAGAAGTTTTTTTAGCTGATTGATTGAGTACTGGAATCTCCAGCTTGAAGAAATCACGATCTTTACCGGGAGTTCACGAATTCCTTCCTCAAGAATTTTGATATTACTGAAAAATTCTTTAGCATTTGCAATTGATGGATGAAGTACGCCATCGAAATCCAGGAAAAGGGTCTTCATTCGCGAAGGTATGATGAATGTACAAGAACACTCGTTATTTTATAGATATTCATTCTCTAAATAGCGTCCTGCAAGACTAAACCAACTAGTCAGTCGGACACAATTTCCCATCCAATTTGGGACCCTGAATCGCCGGCATATTCACCGATTCCTCCTCGAAAAGCCGGAAGCTGAATTCCTCCTGAGGTCTCTTCCCATTGCTGCATTCGCTTCTCAGTCAGATTTTTCTTAGCTAAGAGTTCATACCAGATATCGCCACTAAATTGGTATCCGAGATCGCCGTGTTCTAAAGAGAGGTCAATCGTGGCGGTACTTAAACTAAGTGGAACAGCGAGTCCCGTTCCCTCAAAGAGTTGGCCTGGGTCATATTCCACATCTAACTCAAAATTAAGCAACTCTAATATCTGGCCCTGAAGCTCTAATTGTTTTTTTTGAGAACGACTCTTGGCTTGTAGCTTCAAAAGTTGGCACAGTTGAATAGCCTGTTCGTATTCTGGATTATCTGAAGATTCCAACGCAAAAGATAAATCCATCGAATAACTATTTACATAATAGGTAAATCTGGCGATTTTACTCATAAGCATTTTTTTCGGCTGGATAGCACCGATCGCTGGCATTCCTTTATTTAGAGTCGCAACGGTGACTTAATGTAAGCACGCGGCAATATTTTTAGCTTCACAATTAAAACAAATCAACTCAAATCGTTTGGTACAGTATCGATTAATTAGCATTTAAGTTACCAAAAGGAGATAGCAGTGGCAGCGGTCACATCATTAATATTTATCGGACAATCTCATCCCAATCAAGGCGGCATTCGTCCTACTCAGATTATCCGGTTTGAGGAAGGCGATCGTCCAGCTTTCATATTTGAACCACATAGTGTCGATAAAAAACTTGACCGGCTAGTTGTGATTCCAACAGTTGAAAACTTGCTTGATGACCTGCTATTACTGGCTGCCTACCGATTAAAACTAAGCGCTAAACTTCCGGGCTTGATGGATGAATTCATTAAACCCAAAATTAGCGAAGGCTACATCGATATTTCATCATCGCTGACACGTCAACAGCGTGAGCATTTATATAACTTTATTAAGGATATTGAAAGTTTTCCAAAAATGGCTTTCTGCGTCTTTGAAGGATCAGGGCTCATTCCCAGCATAGCAATGTTGCGAAACTACCCAGTGGAATGTGAGGTGTGCCTCCCAGCCTTTAGCAGGCGTTTCAGTTCTTGGACGAATACCTGGGAAATTTCTGACAACTTTTCCCAATTCGTAAAGACTAGCTGATACAGATCCAGAGTGATGGCTAGGTCACGTATTCCTATGAAAAAATCTAACTCCAAGCAGCAGCCAGGGGAATTGCCGAGCACCCCGAAGAATTTGGTTTTAATTGGCAGTATTCATAGCGACATGGCAGAGGCAGGGGTCAGAACCCGGCACGGAATTTCGACCGCCAATTCCGTTATCTCATCAACCCGCGCTCCCAGAGCAGTTAAATACGCAAAGTCGATCGCGAATTATCTATTTGGCCGCACCTGCATTTACAAAGATAAAGGTTACATCGGACCGGTTTCCATCGATTTCGCGTCAAGCAGCTACCGTTGGATACAAATTTCTTTTATCACACATCCGTGGAGGACCCAAGAAACGCCACAACGCCGGACTCTGATAGCCCCTATCCGGGGAATTTCTGCCGAGGGATTTAGCATTCATGTGAACGCTGGATATGGGATTAACGGCATATTTGTTCACGACGCCTCCGCTATTGAAGCAATCAACCAGTTATACGTAGCTGGTGCAGACGGTCAAGAAATAATTCACGCAATAAATTTTGGAAAGTACTTACCTGAAAATATTTCTATGCTGCGATATACGCCTCTTAAAACTTCTGCTTGAAGCAAATTTTTATTTTCGCAATGTTTTAGATATTTTTGATTTTATTTTTTGTGGTTTTCTATACTAGATTTTTTGATGATCTTGTATAAGGTTCGAGCACGTCCGTCTGCGGGAAATACATTTTCAATCGCTTTGTAAGAAGCCCATGGTTCGGTATTGGAAGCAACCAGCAGTAATTCCGGGAAACGATTTGCGGCATTTGCAATAGAATTCATAAAACCTCCATTTCCAAATTTACTGTAGTTCCCACCCAAACCGTGGTCTTGGAGGAGTACAGCAAATGGAGCATTTTGTGAAGGCTGACAAAACAACGCATCATAAGTAGCGTGGCCATCAGCGCCAAGGAACAAAATCGCCAGCCTTTGGGGGCCATGTGTGTCATTTAACGCTGCATCTCTTTCCAAAATTTCTAAAAATCCATACGAATGCGCTCGGCCATTCAAAAATTCCTGAAAATGCTGACGCCATTTTTCGATTTGTTCTGGGCTGGCATGCATTTTCCAGCCGGTAGGCGAGATATCAGATTCGTTTAAATTTTGGCGTACAAGCGATTTATAACCGTAGAAATTTCCGTGCAACGAATCTAGTGTTGCTTTGATCGTTTCTGCATTTATGCCATAGTCCGAATAAACGAAACAATGCGCTGAATGACTTGAGCCAAAGATTTTTACTGCATCTCCATCGTCGCCTGATCCAGGGTAAAACACTACTCTCGATTGGAAGAAAGTCCGTGAGTTAAATTTACTGTTGTGATCGTATGTCTCGAGCCATCTTGGCAAATCTTCGCGATAGTTTTCATATAAATAATTCTTGGTCATCATGTTGGCGAATCCTTACTTGTGGATGAGGTTCTCTGTACGTATCAAAAATAACAAACGTGACTCATGAGCCGTATTTTATTACAAGGTTTTGACTGTAGTTAATCTCAAATCATCCGCGCTTATAAGAAATGCCTAACGCCGAAGTTGTTTTACTTGGAGTATTCAGCATATAGGACTTTAAAATCCGATCGCGCCAATATATCTCGAAGAATTTATTTTTATGAAATGAGGGATTATGCAGGTGGTGGTAGTTTAAGTTGGGAAAAATAGAAGACTTAAATTTTGGCTTAATACTCGATTTCAGGTATTAGAAAATCCAAGTTATGAAACTCAATAGATAGACTTCAGGATAAATTTGATAGGCGGGTTTCAATTTGCTGTGAGGCGCTTTCGCTAGTAATTAATACCGCTTGAAGCCGCGCTCTAGTTAAGGCGACAAATAAGCGTCTTTTCGCATGTTGAGAAAATTCCGAAAAATCAATCTCAGTAATTATCACTGCATCTGCAGCTTGACCTTTGAATCGAAAAACTGAATCGACTAATATTTCTCCCTCAGACCATACGGCATTTCCTTGAGGGTCATATCCCATCTGTTTTTTTACATTTACGCCTGCAAGTTTTCGTGGTCCATTTTTGCTGGCAATGTTACTTGACCCTAGACCTCTGAAGCTCAGCACGGCAATATTGCTCGGGTGATATCCTTCTTTTAGTAACGAAGCTATGGCGTCTTCAGTCACGTGCACCGCTGATTCATCATTGCTATAGACATGCCAAATCGGATCAAATCCCACCACAGAACTTCCAGATTCCACAGGTTCCATGGTCAACTCCAGCCAATTAATGAAGTCAACCAGCAGTTGTGGCGACCGGTAATTCACTGGGCTGGTTAAACATACCCAGTTTGGCATTTCAGCGGGTTGTCTGTCATAAAGTCCTTGGTCTGAGTCCTCAAGCCAAAGAATTTGCGCATCAGTTTTAGCCATCGAGATCAAGCTTTTCCCCCAGTTAGGCTCGAAATCTTGACCTTCATCTATGACAACTACGTCAAATGTATTGGAAAATTGCACGGAGAGTTCAATAAACTCTTCCGCTAAAGATTCAAAGATCCCTGGTTGAGAAAAATCAGGATTTGGTCGACCAGCTTGAGATGTGGCGACTCTCGCAAGTTCGTGAAAAGTAACCACTGAACTCGGGTCAGGCGTAAGCAGCTTCATGGCATCCGCGAGTGGTCTGTTAAAACAGACGTAAATGGCTGATTTCTCACTGGCATGAGCTTGCCTTAGCAGGTGTAGCGCTAGCTGTGTTTTCCCCGAACCTGCAGTGCCTTGGACTCTTAGTCGCCATGGAGTCATATGCAGGCGAGAGGCCCAGGTGGATAAACCTCCGGAGAGCCTGGTCGTGACCTCTCGGGCTGATTTTCCTAAAAGCCCAATATGTGGAACGGCATCTACACGCTGAGATAAAAAGTCTTCGATATTGGATAAGTTATCCATGCGGTCACTAGATGCGTCACTTTCGGTATCTGGAAGTAGATTTTCGATAATTTCAATGAGATGGTCGGCATGATCGGCATCGACGACACGCAAAGGATCAACTGAGGACGGTAGCTGTCCTAGCAGTTTTGTTGTTGGGAGATACAGTAGATGATCAATATTGAGCGATCGACCCGGGTAACGCCGCGAGAATTGCGCACGCAACGCATTAAGGTTGCGATTAACTTGTGTTGTTACGCTTTTATCTGAATTTCTCTTTGTGTCGCTTTCCTGCGTGGAGCCGGTATTGTAGCGAGCGTAGAGATCATTTCCATCTGAAATAATTTTTGAGTTTTTCTGCTCTATTGCCAGCAGGCGACCAAATCGGTTGGAAATGATGAAATCAATTTCTCCATATACTGATCCGGCTTGATTAGCGCGAGCCCAATGTACGCCGTGGTAGATCGTGTATCGATCATTCAGACCGTCCTTAAGTCGGCTCAATGTGGCGGCTTCCGCCCTATGCAGTTCTCCGGCTTGATCGGCGGATTCAAAATCTGAGGGAATAAGACGAGCCATAGCTTGTTAAAAAGAATTATTCATTCTTGTTTTAATGAAAATATCTCACGAGTATTGCCTTCGGATGATACCCAGTCTGGTAGTGGGAAATCCCCCTCTGCCGCAGATTTCAGTCCGGATGCGTGAAGCCATTCCAAGTGCGCCTCCCAGGTCGGGATTGGTGTTGGCGATTTGCCTTGAAGACTTAACCTTGGGCAGAATGGTTCAACGCGCCTAATGTAATTTACCGCATCTTCATAAGTTTTAAACTCATCAACGCGAATGGCCGGTAGTTCTGGTGTATTGCGATAGGTAATCAGGACGACGGGATTGGTCGTATTGGGATTAATATCCTGCCGCATTGAGGCGCTCACTTTTCCGCTCGCTGATTTCTCAAAATCCGATGTAAGTCGCATGACAAACATCCGGTCGTCTCGGTACTCCATCATTGTTGCATCAATCATAATTTTCTCTCTCGTTCTGGTCGTGGCGATCTTGGATAGCTGTCGCTCGACTCATCATCGAAGCGCAGAGGCTCAATTTCTGAGCTAGCCATCACGAAATAATGTCGCCACAACGACCGGGGGGCGATATGCGGGTGATTTTTTGTGTGCGGGAGCACACCTTCGACGAAATCTACATGGGGCATCAGCTGGGTTTTCCTGCAATACATGGTGTAGATGCAATTTCCGCAACAGCCAATGGGAGGGGATTTACGCCCTTGACAGCCATAGCAAGGACGTATGGCTGGGAGCGCGAACAGCTTGAAATGGCATCGGCTGAATGTAATCAGCGGCAAGAGGTAGCAGTGGTGAGCGCCCTGTCACCCTGTTTGCTCTTGGTGCCTAAAACCAGAGGCGATAGTGGGTGGCTGCCCGACGCAGACCGTCTGGTGATTGATCTCCTAGCTGCTGTAAAACACCTTCGGTTGGGCTCGTTGCACTTTACCCATTATGGGTTTTTACAGGGCCGCCTGCCAGAAATGGAGATGCGCCGCATCTTGGAGATACTCCATAGTCCATCGCATACAACCACCCTCAATGTGATGTATTGGGATATTGACCGAAGAGGTTTGAATTCTTTGATTAATCTCTACATGCTGGTAGCACGCCAATATCGGTTGGTGGTCGATCGGCCAGAAATCTATGTTGCTCCTAAATATGAATGGCGCGAGGTAGACGTAACACCAGGTGGGAACTCAGTGCATGAATTTATGGCGCAGCGGGCAGTGCCGCCTTATGGATTTCACTGAACCCACTTCATCCCAAGAAACCGATGATAAAGAAGAAAAATATGTCTGCTAGTCGCGATCCTGAATTTGAATCCTTGAAACTTCCGCCTCATTCTCTGGAGGCTGATCAGTCCGTCCTGGGAGGATTGTTGCTGGATAACTCAGCTTGGGACAAGATCATCGATATCCTGAAAGAGTCGGATATTTATCGGGAAGATCATCGATTGATCTTTCGGCACATCGGACAGTTAATCTTGGCAGCTAAACCTGCAGATGTCATCACCGTGTTTGAGTCTCTGCAGTCTGTCCAAAAAGCTGAGGATATCGGTGGACTAGGCTATCTGAATTCGCTTGCTCAAAATGTGCCTTCTGCAGCCAATATTAGACGCTATGCTGAGTTGGTACGAGACAGGGGAATTCTAAGAAAGTTAATCGGTATCGCTGACGAAATTTCCAGCTCTGCCTTTAATACTAAGGGTAAGCCAGTCAACGAAGTCCTGGATGAGGCAGAGGCGAAGGTTTTTTCGATTGCTGAAGAGGGTTCGCGAGGTACCAAAGGGTTTGCCGATATCCAATCGTTACTCACAGGGGTGGTCGAGCGTATCGACGAGCTCTATAGTCGGGAAGGAAATAACGAGGTCACGGGTGTCCCTACTGGATTTGCAGACTTGGACAAAATGACCTCTGGTTTGCAGGAGGGGGACCTTATCATCGTGGCCGGCCGACCATCTATGGGGAAGACCGCTTTCTCAATCAACATTGGGGAGCACGTTGCGATGGATACGGGGATGCCCGTGCTGGTCTTTTCGATGGAAATGGGTGGGTCGCAACTAGCAATGCGAATGCTAGGTTCGGTAGGGCGGCTTGATCAAAACCGGTTGCGTACTGGACGCCTGCATGATGAGGATTG
>JACCDH010737171.1_pt1 | contig 20809 bp, 16 predicted proteins | sample 7442481 | NCBI WGS metagenome assembly JACCDH01 (sample SAMN15323433, study PRJNA562643) | freshwater metagenome | isolation source: river surface water | place: USA:Blue River Watershed | collected 2017-08-15 | reverse complement strand
TCGGGCCGAGAATACCGAAAGACTCTCCACGCGTGACCTCGAAGTCGATGCCGTCGACGGCAACAAATTCGCCGTAGGTCTTGGTGAGTTTGCGCGCGACGATCATCGACTCGCGCTCAGTTTGCTTTGCCAATTGAAATCCTGTTTCTTCTTTGAAAGACAAAAAAATGTGTGCCTAATCAGGGCAGCCCTCCAGACTAACCGAAAGCCAGTGACATCAGCGTGCATTTTGGCTAACTTTCTGTGGTTTTTGCGAAGCCGAGTTGCCGATATTCTTTAGTGGTGACCAAGCCAGCAACCAAACCAACTAAATCCGTGACCGCGGTAAAGGTGCGCGCTGGCAACACTCGAGTTACCGGAAAAGAGCAGTACTACACACCGGCCGCCCTAGCGACCAAACTAGTCGGCGAGGTTGCAACTCTGGTTGGCGACTTCGAGTCGCGCACCGTAATCGAACCTGCCGGCGGAACGGGCTCGTTTGTTGAGGCGGCCGAGCGGGCTGGCGCGGCCCACGTGCTCAGCGTAGACATTGAGCCCAAGCACGAACGTGTGAACCTGGGCGACTTTCTCGAGGTTGACCTGCCGGCGCACAATGCCATCACCATCTCGAACCCGCCGTTTGGGCGAAACAACTCGCTGAGCATCCCCTTCTTTAATCGCGCTGCCGAGGTGAGCGAATACATTGCCTTCATCGTTCCGTGTTCTTGGCGCAAGTGGTCGGTCATCAACCGACTAGACCGCAGATTTCATTTGGTGAGCGACCACGACCTCACCCTCGATTACCTCGACGACGCCGGCGCTAGCCTGAGCAGTCGCAAGCTGCTGGCAACCTGTTTTCAGGTGTGGCAAAGGCGCGACGACCTGCGTGCACTGGTGAAGGTAACCGACAACGGATTCATCGCCAAGTGCTCGCCGGCCGACGCCGATGTTGCACTGACGGTTTTTGGCTTCGGTTGCGGCACGGTGCGAACCGAGTTTGACCGCAAGCCGAATTCAACTCGGATGTTTCTAAAGCTGGGTCACCCTCGAGCCCTAGAAGCACTTCAGGCTGTCGACTTTTCTCGCTTTTTCAAAAACACGGCATACACCGAAGCGCTGGCTTTTGGTGAAATCAACTATTTGATCAACGAATACCTGACCGGTGACCCAGGTCTAAAGAACTAGAAAACTTTCTTGGTCTGTTTGTAGAGATCGCGAACCAGCTCGAATTGCTCGTTGATGATTTCGCGGTAACCAACCTCGCGCTCTAAGAACAGCGCGGTTTGTGGTGGGGTTGGTTCAACGATCAGCTCGCCCTCTTTCGGCTTGAATCGCCTGGCCTCACTCTTTGCCCACGAGAGGTCGCTCTTGGCTCGGTTCAGTGCACTGCGGTTCGAGTTGTAATCGCTAGTGATCTTCCAGTCGCTACGACTTCGCAGTGACTTGGCATTACTAACAGCGCGGTCATACTCAGACTTGGTCCATTTGGTTTTGATCTTCAGCCGCTTTATGTCGGTTTCGAGCATGCGAATCTTCCAGTCGGTCTGGTTGATTAGGCTCTTGTTTCGCGAAATCGCCCAGCGCTGACTGCTGGTTGGTTTGCCTTGCCAGTTTTCTGAATACCAGTGCGCTGCCGCGTCATAGCTGTCGTCGCTTTCAAACTGTTCGACGTATAGCAACGTGATTTGGTAGCGAAGGTCGGCTTCGGCGGCGACGCGTAGGGCTTCGAGCACCTCTGGGTCGGGCGCCCAGGGTGGCGGCGTTGGGCTTGGGCTCTCAGATGGCTCGATGGTCTCGTATGGGTCAGACGAAGCGCTCGGGCTTGGGCCCCAGCTTGACGAAGCGGATGGTCGTGGCGACGGTTTGCGCGAAGATGTCGGATTGGGGCTCGGGTTTTGGCTCGGTTGCCAACTGCCGGTTGGGCTCGGGCTGGGGTTGGTCGACGGGGTCGGGGCTAGCGATGACGCTGAGGCGTCTGGGACTGGTGTGACGGTCTGCCAGCTAGAACTTGGCGATGGCGATGAGCTTGGCGTGCTGGTGGTGAACGGCAGCGGTGTGAGCGAAGGGTCGGGAACACTGGCGATTGCCGGGGTAACGGTGATGCCAATGGTGGCCGCCGCGATTAGCGACAAAACAACAGACTTTAGCTTCAACTCATCACCCCCATCTGTTGCGCAATTAGCGAAAAACCGTCTCGTGTGTAATTTATCGCTCGGTTATGACATTGAATAGTCATATGAGCATGCATTCAAGCCGTCCAAACGCGCGCGCGGCCAGAGAAGACAAAAAAGACTCCGGCCCAAAGGCCAAGTTTTCTCAGTTGGTCCCTTATCTAAAAGAGCACCAAGGTGCCCTGATCGTCGCCATGATCTTGAGCCTGGTTGGTGCGGGCACCAGCCTCGCTCAACCGATGGTTGTCGGCCAGGTGATCGACGCGGTTACCAACGGCGACGACCTCACCACAATCATCGTGCTGCTCATTGTGATCACCCTGGCCTCGGCCGTGACCAGCGGTTTCATGTACTACGTGCTCGCCAAGGCTGGCGAAGGAGTGGTGTTCTCGGCCCGCCGCAAGCTCACCCACCGCCTACTTCGCCTACCTGTTGTCGAATACGACACTCGCCGCACCGGTGACCTCGTCTCACGCGTTGGCTCAGACACCACTCTGCTTCGCGCAGCCCTCACCCAGGGCCTCATCGACGCTGCCGGTGGTGCACTCATCTTCGTTGGTTCGGTAGTCGCCATGGCGATCATCGACCCACTGCTGCTCGGCCTAACCCTGCTCATGATTTCGTTTGCGGTCGCCAGCATCGGCTTCTCGGCCCGCCGCATTCGCAGCGCTACCACCAAGGCTCAGGCCCGCGTCGGCGACATGTCGGCATCGGTCGAGCGTGCGCTTGGTGCGGTTCGCACCATCCGTGCCGCCAGCGCAGAAGATCGTGAAACAGCGCAGATCACCCAGGATGCCGCGCAGGCCTTTGACCAAGGCGTCAAGATTGCGCGCATCAACGCTGCCATCACGCCTATCGGTGGCCTCGCCGCGAACGGTGCTTTCATGGTGGTCTTGGGCGTCGGCGGATTCCGCGTGGCAACGGGCGAAACCGACGTTGCCAGCCTGATTACCTTCATCTTGCTCATGTTCCTAATGATTCGCCCGGTTGGCCAGGCGTTTCAGGCCTACTCCTCGGTGCAGAGCGCACTGGGTGCCTTGGCGCGCATCCAAGAAATTCTTGACTTGCCGCTCGAGAACGCCGACGAGGCGAGTGACAAGCCAGTTCGCCGTAAGGGCAACAACACGGTCGCCATCGAGTTCAAGAAGGTTAGCTTTGCCTATGCTCCGAGCGAGCCTGGCACCGTTGCCTCGGTAGTGCTGAATGGCGTTTCTTTCAAGATCGAGCGTGGTTCCCGCGTTGCCATCGTCGGCCCGTCGGGCTCGGGTAAGTCGACCACGCTTTCGCTAATCGAGCGATTCTATGAGCCGAGTTCGGGCGAGATTCTGCTCGACGGCCAGCCGGTAACCAACATCAGCCGCCGCGAACTGCGCGCCCAGATCGGCTATGTCGAGCAAGATGCGCCGGTTCTAGCCGGAAGCATTCGTGAGAACCTGCTAATTGGCAAGCCAGACGCAACCAACAAAGAGCTAAAGGCCGTGCTGGCTGCGGTGAACCTGACCGACGTGATCAAGCGCGACAAGCGCGGGCTAGACGCAGAGGTTGGCGAACAGGGCATCATGCTTTCGGGTGGTGAGCGTCAACGTTTGGCGATTGCCCGCGCGTTGCTGGCTGCTCCCCCGATTCTGTTGCTCGACGAATCAACCTCGTCGCTCGACGGCTTGAACGAACAGCGCATGCGCGAGGCCATCGACGCCGTTGCCCAGAACCGAACCATGATCGTGATTGCCCACCGACTCTCAACCGTCGTCGACAGCAACCAGATCATCGTCATGCAAGACGGCAAAGTGGTTGGCGTTGGCACTCACAAGCAGCTACTCAAGTCAACGCCGCTCTACAAAGAGCTAGCCGCGACTCAGATGCTCGACTAGCGCAATCGCATTAGGCTGAAGCCGAAACCTTTCGACGAAGAGAGACCAAAAGTGCAGCCAACCGAACGCGCATATGCCGAGGCCTTAGACGCAGCCGACCCTCTGGCCCACTATCGCGACCAGTTCGTCATCACCGACCCAGACCTCTGCTATCTCGACGGCAACTCGCTCGGGCGCTTGCCCAAGGCAACCGTTGAACGCGTGGCCAACTTTGTAACCAACGAGTGGGGTCGTGAACTGGTTGACGGATGGGCGCACTGGATCGACGAAGCAACCACCGCCGGTGACCTACTCGGTCGTGCGGTACTAGGTGCGGCGGCCGGCCAGACGCTGGTTTGCGACACCACTTCGGTGAACTTCTATCAACTTTGCAGTGCTGCCATTCAGGCCCGCCCTGGTCGCAAGACAGTGATCATCGATGCGGCCAACTTTCCGACCGATCGCTACATTTTGGCGGGCATTGCCGAGGCGCACGGCCTAAATCTCGTCACGCTAGACAACGATGGCAGCGGTGGGCCAGGCTCGGTTGCCATCGACTGCGAGAACGAACTCATCACCTCCGAAGCACTTGCCCCGCACCTGAACGACGACGTGGCGCTCGTCACCCTGCAGGCTATTCACTATCGTTCGGGATCTCGACCAGACATCCGCGCTATCACAGACCTGTGTCGCGCAAACGGCACCCTTGTGGTCTGGGATGCGAGCCACGCAGCCGGCGCGATTGAACTTGACTTCGATGCCAACGGCGTCGACCTGGCGGTTGGTTGCACCTATAAATACGGCAACTCCGGGCCGGGTTCGCCGGCTTGGCTCTATGTCGCAAAGCGCATGCAGGCTGAGCTTCGAGTGCCAATTCAGGGATGGTTCGCTCAAGACAAGCAGTTCGAAATGGGCCCGTTCTTCGAGCCGAGCAACCAGATGAGACGTTTTCAAATCGCCAGCCCAAGCATCATCGGCATTCGGGGTGTGCAAGCCAGCTTCGAGATGATCGAGCAGGCGGGCATCCGCGCTATTGCAGACAAGGCCGCCGTTGGCACCGACATGATGGTTGCGCTGTTCGATGCTTGGCTCGCGCCACTCGGCTTCACTCTGCTGACACCGCGTGAATCGAGTAAGCGCGGCGGTCACATCACCGTCGGCCACCCAGACGCCAAGGCAATCGCGGCTGGCATGCGCAAGTTGGCCAACGTGATTCCCGACTATCGCACTCCGAACTCCATTCGCCTGGCCATCGCCCCGCTGCCAACCTCGTTCGTCGAAGTTTTCGACGGCATGGCTCGCATGCGCGACCTGGTGGCCAGCGGCGACTACCTGAACATCGAAGACAACGGAAGCAGAGTCACATGAGCGGCAACGAAAACGGCCCGGCCAACCACGAAAAAGCGCTCACCTACATTTCTTATTTGAAAGTGGATGAACTGCTCGAGTTGCAGCAACCGGTGTCTGACGGCCCCGAGCACGACGAGATGCTCTTTATTGTGATTCACCAAACCTACGAGTTGTGGTTCAAGCAGCTGCTGCACGAGGCAGGCGCACTGCAGTCGGCGCTAACCGCAGGCGACACACACCGCTCGCTAGGTTTGCTCGGTCGCATGCGCACCATCATGAAAACCTGCGTGGCTCAGATCGACATTCTCGAAACCATGACCCCGCTGCAGTTCAACTCGTTCAGGGGTTTCTTGCAGTCATCCAGCGGTTTTCAGTCGGCCCAGTTTCGCGAGTTTGAGGCCGTTCTCGGTCGTCGCGACAAGGCCGGCGATGGGGCTCCAGCCGGCAGCGGTATGGGCATGGCCGAACACCTAATCTATGGTTCGCCGGCTCGCTCTCGGGTAGAGGCGGCCATGAACCGGCCTTCGCTCTGGGACAGCACTCTCGCCTACCTCGCCACTCGCACCGACAAGCTGCCAGCATCCGCTTTGAACAGGGATGTCACGACTGCCTGGTCACCGAACGAAGAGGTTCAGGCGGTGCTACTCGACATTCATCGAACCGACGCCGACGCGGCGGCAGTTTGCGAACGCCTGGTTGATCTCGACGAAGGTTTGCAAGAGTGGCGTTACCGTCATGTCAAAATGGTCGAGCGCACCATCGGTCGCAAGGTTGGAACCGGCGGCTCGGCCGGAGTCGACTACCTCGCCTCAACGCTCTTTCGCTCGGTGTTCCCTGACCTTTGGGCTATCCGCTCGAAGTTCTAGAGCCGCCAGGCGGGCAGCTTCCACTTGAAGTAGATGGTGGCGAAGCGCACGAGAATGATGGTGGTCGCGGTGATGGCGATGGCTGCCACGGCGTCTAGGCCGAGCGCTTGCAAGCCCCACAGCATCCACGCCCCAGCGAACGCGAGCACCGCATAGGGCTGGTGGTCGTTGACCGCGCGAGGGATCTCGTTGACCAGCACGTCGCGCAAGATGCCGCCGAAGACGGTGGTGACCACTGCCATTACGGCTGCGATGAATGGGCTGGCACCGGCATCCAAGGCCAATTGAGCACCGGATGTCGCGAACAAACCTAAGCCGACGGCGTCTGGCCACTCCATGGCTCGCGAGGTGAACTCGATGTGACGGGCGCGAAAGAATAGTGGGGCCAGCACGGCGAATGCGATGACGAGCCAGAGTAACGCTTGGTTTTCGACCCAGAAGAATGGGCGACGGTCGAGCAAAAGGTCGCGCAGGGTTCCACCACCGAAAGCGGCGATGAACGCGATGAGCACGACGCCGAAAATGTCGAACTTTTTGCGAGCGGCTTCGATTAGGCCAGATGCGGCGAAGGCGAGAACACCAATGACTTCGAACACGCGAAGTGCCGATGCCACCAACTCACCCTGCGCGATCGGATTCATCTCGGTTAGCCCCTTGAAGCCGTGTCGACTACGTTCTTCACCAACATGGCGCGGGTCATCGGGCCAACGCCACCTGGGTTTGGCGAGAAGTAGCCGGCGATTTCGGCAACGGCCGGGTCAACATCGCCAACCAGCTTCGCGCCCTCGGCAGACTCAACTCGAGAGACACCAACGTCAAGAACGGCCGCTCCAGGCTTGATCCACTCGGGGCGAACAAAGTGCGGCACACCAACTGCGGCAACCACGATGTCGGAGCGACGCACAGCAGCCTCAATGTCGAGCGATGCCGAGTGCAAAAGCGTGACGGTAGCGTCGATTCCCTTGCGGGTCATGAGCAGACCGAGCGGGCGACCAACGGTAACGCCACGACCAATGACGGCAACCTCGGCACCGCGAGTTGGCACGTCATAGCGACGCAGCAGTTCGACGATTCCGGCCGGGGTGCAAGGCAGCGGTGAAGTAAGTTCACCCGAAACCCCCAGCACCAGACGACCGAGGTTGGTTGGGTGCAGGCCGTCGGCGTCTTTGGCCGGGTCAACCAGCTCGAGCATTTCGTTGGTGTCAATGCCAAACGGCAGAGGCAGCTGCACGATGAAGCCGGTTACGTCGCTGGCCGCGTTCAGATCACGGATGGCCGCCCGAACATCAGCGGCAGACGCCGAAGCAGGCAAATCGATGCGCACACTGTGCACACCAACCTCGGCACAGTCGCGGTGTTTGCCACCAACATAGGAGTGTGAGCCTGGGTCGTCGCCAACCAAGAGCGTGCCAAGTCCAGGAGTGATGCCACGCTGCTTGAGTGCGACTACGCGCTCGGCCAGTTCTGCCTTGATTGCCTTAGCGGCCGCCAGACCGTCTAGCTTGACCGCAGTCATTCGACTACCAGTTCTCGAGGCCGTCGTATAGCGGGTAGGCCTCGGTGAGTGCACGAACGCGAGCCTGAAGCGCAGGCACGTCTGGGTTTGGCATCAATACGTGAGCAATGATGTCGGCAACCTCGGTGAACTCAAGCTCGCCAAAGCCACGGGTGGCCAGGGCTGGGGTTCCGATTCGAACACCGGAGGTGACCATTGGTGGTCGTGGGTCGTTCGGCACCGAGTTGCGGTTGACGGTGATGCCAACTTCGTGAAGCAAGTCTTCGGTCTCTTGGCCGTTAATCGGCGCGTTGCGCAGGTCGACGAGCACGAGGTGAACCTCGGTGCCGCCAGTTAGCACCTGAACACCGTTTGCCGCGACATCCGCCTGGGTCAAACGCTCGGCAATCAAGCGAGCGCCATCTAGGGTGCGCTGCTGACGCTCTTTGAACTCAGGCTGGGCTGCAGCCTTGAACGCGACTGCCTTGGCGGCAACCACGTGCATGAGCGGGCCGCCCTGCTGGCCAGGGAAAACCGATGAATCGATCTTCTTGGCATACTCTTCGCGGCAGAGAATCAGACCCGAACGTGGGCCAGCCAGAGTCTTGTGAACAGTGGTCGAAACGACGTCAGCGTAAGGAACCGGGCTTGGGTGCAGGCCAGCAGCTACGAGACCGGCAAAGTGAGCCATGTCAACCCAAAGCTTTGCCCCAACCTCGTCGGCAATCTTGCGGAACTCGGCGAAGTCGAGGTGACGGCTGTATGCCGACCATCCGGCAATCAAAACGTGAGGCTTCACTTCGTGGGCACGCTGGCGCACGATGTCCATATCGATCAAAAAAGTCTCTGGGTTCAGACCGTAGGCGTGAGCCTCGTACATCTTGCCCGAAAAGTTCAGGCGCATTCCGTGGGTGAGGTGGCCACCGTGAGCCAGTTCAAGACCGAGGATGCGGTCGCCAGGGTTTGCCAACGCCATGAGTACAGCGGCGTTCGCGCTCGCACCCGAGTGAGGCTGCACGTTTGCGTGCTCGGCACCGAACAGGGCCTTCGCGCGGTCGCGGGCTAGGTTTTCGGCAACGTCGACGGCCTCGCAGCCACCGTAGTAGCGCTTGCCTGGGTAACCTTCGGCGTATTTGTTGGTGAGAACCGAGCCCTGCGCTTCGAGAACACCGCGGCTGACAAAGTTTTCAGACGCGATCATTTCGAGGGTGTGGCGCTGGCGGTCGAGTTCGGCGTCTAGAACGGCTGCGATCTCTGGGTCGGTTTCGCTCAACGGCTGGTTGAAAGTCGATGGCAGTTTTGACATTTCGGGGCTCCTAAGAGTGTTGCATTGCACGGCTTGGATGTTGGCCCAGGCGCACGACCAAAAATGCCTATCGCTCCCCGATGGATACCCATCTTTAGCGCCAGTTGCGATGACGTAATTCTAACCCCGAATAGACTTGACCTCATGACTTCTGAAGCAAAACACTGGGTGCTAACGCTGGTTTGTGATGACCAGCCCGGAATCGTGCACGCGGTCTCTGGCGCGGTGGTTGCGGCATCAGGAAACATCACCGAATCGCAGCAGTTTTCTTCTGAAGACACCGGCCGCTTCTTCATTCGCTTACAGATCGAGTCGAACGTTTCTCGCGCAGCGTTTGTGGCCGAACTTCAGCCGGTCATCGACCGCTACGGCATGACCTGGCACCTCGACGAGGTTGGCCGCAAGGTTCGCACCCTGGTGCTGGTTTCAAAGTCGGCCCACTGCCTGAACGACATTCTTTTTCGCCAACGTGCGAACCAGCTTCCGGTTGAGATTCCCGCGGTTTTTGGCAACCACGCCGACCTAGCCGAGCTCGCCTCGTTCTATGACGTGAAGTTTGAGACGCATGCAATCACGGATGCTGGCAGCAAGGCCGCGTTCGAACACATGTTGCGCGACTACATTCACGCAGCCGGCATCGAGCTAATCGTGCTCGCCCGCTTCATGCAGGTGCTTTCGCCAGAATTCGTTGCCGAGTTCGAGGGTCGAATCATCAACATTCACCACTCGTTCTTGCCCGGCTTCAAGGGTGCCAACCCATACGCGCAGGCACACGCCCGCGGTGTAAAGCTGATTGGCGCCACCGCCCACTTTGTTACCGCCGACCTCGATGAGGGGCCGATCATCGAGCAGAACGTGGTTCGTGTAACCCACAGCGACTCGAAGAAGCGCCTCGTTTCGATCGGTCAAGATGTTGAATCGAAGACGCTGGTTCAAGCCATGCGTTGGTTTGCCGAACATCGCGTTCTGCTCGACGGCGACCGCACGATTATCTTCGAGTAGCCTCCAACTTCTTCGACCCGGCCAGTGAACGGCCGAGCATCAGGGCCGCTGAGGTGGCTGCGATTGCAGCCAACCCGACATCCGCGTTTTTGAACGCTTTGGCAACCCCGAACGAAACCGCCTTCATGGTGGTGGCACCGCGAGTGGTGCTGCCGACCTTGGCGATTACCCTCGGTCGTGCCATGCCGCCACCGGTTTGGATGCTACCGCTAGCCGCATCGATAATGACCGAGGCCGAATCAACGCCGGTGGTTGGCCCGAGGTTGTCACTCGCGTCAGACACCGAGGCAGGTGGAATGCCGATGCGCAGGGTTCCCACCGAACATGAGGTTGTGCTCAGTCGATAGCTGAGGCCGGCGGTTAGCGGCGTAAGCGTGAACTGACAGCCGGTTGCGGTGCCCGAGTGGGTGAAGGTGTCGAGGGTTAGCCCCGAAACCGCCTCGCTGAAGGTGATCGTGAAGCTCGGGCTGGTCGATGCGTTGGCGCGAGCATCCGAGCTGATGGTCACGCGAGGCAACTGGTCGTCGACCTTGACGGTTGGCGACGAAACGTCGACCATTGGCCCGGTGTTGCCAGCGGTGTCGGTGAGCGCACCCGATTCGAGAACGACCTTGGCGTTTGCACCCTCGGCGCAGTCGGTGACCCAGATCGAGTAGACGTTTGCCACGCTGCTCACCTTGGTGATCACGCACCCAGATCCGCTAACGGTGAAGGTTTGCGGGTCGTTGGTCAGAGCATCCACGCTCTCAGACAGAGTGAGTTCGAAAACCAGCAGGTCGTTGCGAGAGCTGCTCGATTTGGTGAACGCGCTCACTGTTGGGCTGACACGGTCGATCGAAACGGCCGACGATGCCAGGGCGGATGCTGGCCCGAGGTTGCCCGCAACATCTGCACCCACCCCAACCTTGACGGTCAGCGTTGCCGTGGAGGTCGAGGCGCAACCGGTCACGTTGACGACGTAGCTGGTGCCCGAACCCGTGACCGTGCCGACCGCACACGAGGTGCCCGTGACGCTAAACGAGGAGGCGCTCAAACCCGTGACCGGTTCGTCAACGCTCACCGCGAATGGCAGCACGCTGAGGTTGGTCGGTGTGGCCGGCGGCGTGATTGTGAAAATCGGCTTCTTGCGGTCGATGGTCAACGTGCTCGAGGTGGACACCTGGGCGGGGCCGGTGGTTGCACCGAAGACGGCATCGGCCGCCAGGTTTAGCAGCACGGTTCCGTCGCTGCAGTTTGCAACCGCCACCGTGTAGCTCGCGTTGGCTCCGCTGATCGAGCTGACCAGACATCCGCTCGCTGTGCCGGCGAAGGTGAAGTCGGTTGCTTCGAGGCCTTGAACGTCTTGGCTAAAGGCGATTGAAAAGTTGGTGCTGTTCGCGTTTGTAATCACGGATGCTGGCGCAAAAGCAGTCACCGCGGGCGAGTAGGTATAGGTGAGCACAATTTGCCCGTTGCCAGCTCGCACGCCCTTGGCGTGTGAGATCGTCGAGGTGCTCGCGATGCTCGAGAACGACGAACCACCGCCACCGCCACCGCCGTCTAGCCCAGAGGGAATGCCGTCGCCACCAGCGCCGCCACCGCCGAAGTAGCCACCTCCGCCGCCGCCGCCACCAGCGGTTGAGCCGTTTCCACCCGAGCCGCCAAGGCCAAGCGCGCCAGCCGTTCCGTTGTTTGCAGCGCTGCCGACACCTGCAGAGCCACCGGCAAGTTGGGTGGCTCCCCCACCCGCGCCGCCTTGGCCGGCGGTTCCAGCGTTGGCGATGGTGCTACCACCAGCGCCTCCGGCTCCGCCGACCCAGCCTCCGGTGCCTCCACCACCGCCGGCCACAACTAGTCGATCGGCAAGAGCGGTTGAGCTGCGAAGGTCGCTCGCGCCTCCGCCAGAGCCTTCGTCGCCGTGACCAGAACCGCTGGTGCCTCCACCGCCAAAGCCTCCGGTTTGGCCGGAACCGGTTTTACCCTGCCCGCCGACATAGACAAAAAGAGAAGCAGGGATGTTCGTGAAGCGGCCCGAGATTTTGCCACCTAGCCCGCCCGAACGCCCGCCCTGCGCGCCGAAGACATCGAACCACAGGGTTCTAATGCCTGCCGGCGGAGCCCATTGGTAATAGTCGCCCGTGTAATCGAAGGTGACCGTGCAAGACCCGTTGGCGCAAACTGCGGCCGGGTTGACGCTGACTGCCGATGCTGGAGTCGCGACGAGCGCACCGAGAACGGTGGCTAACGTTGTGGCGGCGGCCAAAAGGGCGCGCACCCTGTTGCTCTTAGTTGATTTCATGCAGGCAATGTAAAACTCCCGCCAAATTGTTGACGGGAGTTATACACAAGTGCTTTTGGGGACTCGAGTTATCCCCAGATTTGAAACTAGGCCAGACGTGCTCGCAGGTTCTCTGCAAGAGTTGCCATGAACTCGTCGGTGGTCTGGTAGGCCTGACCGTTGCCAACCAAGAGCGCGAGGTCTTTGGTCATGTGACCAGCCTCAACGGTCTTGATGATGACGTCTTCTAGAGTCTCGGCGAAAGCTGCAACCTCTGGGGTTCCGTCTAGTTTGGCGCGGTGCATTAGACCGCGGGTCCAGGCATAGATCGATGCAATCGGGTTGGTCGAGGTTTTCTTGCCTGCCTGCCAGTCGCGGTAGTGACGGGTCACGGTGCCGTGAGCTGCCTCGGCGAGCGCGGTTGCGCCGTCTGGAGTGGTAAGCACAGAGGTCATTAGACCTAGCGAACCAAAGCCCTGAGCGACGGTGTCAGACTGAACGTCGCCGTCGTAGTTCTTACAGGCCCAAACGTAGCCACCCTCCCACTTGAGAGCCGCTGCGACCATGTCGTCGATTAGGCGGTGCTCATAGGTGAGGCCGGCTGCCTTGAACTTGTCGGCGTATTCGGCGTCGAAAACCTCTTGGAAGGCATCCTTGAATGCACCGTCGTAGGCCTTCAAAATGGTGTTCTTGGTCGAAAGGTAGACCGGAAAGTTGCGGGCCAAACCGTAGTTGAACGACGCGCGAGCAAAATCGCGGATGCTGTCCATGTAGTTGTACATACCCATCGCAACACCACCGTGCTCTGGGTAGTCGGCGACGGTCATGGTCTGAACTTCGCCACCATCGGCTGGGGTCCAGGTCATGGTTACGCGACCTGCACCAGGAACCTTGAAGTCGGTTGCCTTGTACTGGTCACCGTGAGCGTGACGGCCGATAACAATCGGCTTGGTCCAGCCAGGAACCAGGCGTGGAACGTTCGAAATGATGATTGGCTCGCGGAACACAACGCCGTCGAGAATGTTACGAATGGTTCCGTTCGGCGACTTCCACATCTTCTTCAGACCGAACTCGGATACACGCGCTTCGTCTGGGGTAATGGTTGCGCACTTCACGCCAACGCCGTGCTTTTTGATTGCGTTCGCAGCGTCGATGGTGACCTGGTCGTCGGTAGCATCGCGGTGCTCGATCGAGAGGTCGTAGTACTCGAGGTCAACGTCTAGAAAAGGGAGAATTAGCGAGTCTTTGATGTTCTGCCAGATGATGCGAGTCATCTCGTCGCCGTCTAGTTCGACGACCTTGCCAACAACCTTGATTTTCGACAACTTGGTATCCATTCGTTACATGTGAAAAGGCTCACAGATAGCCTCAGCCAATAGCCTACCGCCTTGAGCCGTTTAGACTTTTGTTATGAAAACTCGACTCTTTCGCCGTGCATCCGCGCTCATTTCTGCCATCGTTTTGCTAGTTTCTGGAGTTTCACTTTCACCAGCAGCTGCCAACGGAACGGCGGTGCCAAACAAGGTAATCGACGAGAGCACAGTGGGCATTCAGATGTTCATGTACTCGTGGAACTCAATCAAAGACGAGTGCACCAACCACCTTGGCCCAAACGGCATCGACTGGGTGCAGATTTCACCACCGCAAGAGCACATTCGTGGCGAGCAGTGGTGGGTTCACTACCAGCCGGTTAGCTACAAGATCGAGTCACGCCTAGGCACTCGCGCCGAGTTCGCCGCGATGACCCAGGCCTGCAACGAGGCCGGCGTCATGATCATTGCCGACGCCGTCATCAACCACATGGCCAACTCTTCGGGGGTTGGCTGGGATGGCACCGAGTTCTCTAAGTTCGACTACCCTGGCCTCTATGGCGAGAGCGACTTTCACGCCACCATGGACCCGAGCGAAGACCGTTACTGTGACAGCAACATCGCAAATTACGACAACCTTTGGGAAACCACCAGCTGTATGCTCGGCGGCCTGCCTGACCTAGCTACCGAGAAGCCTTCGGTTCGCGTCAAGATAGCCGACTATCTGAACGACCTGATTAGCCTTGGCGTTGCCGGTTTTAGAGTGGATGCCGCGAAGCACTACGGGGCAGCCGACCTAAAAGCGGTAGTCGACATGCTCGACCCAATCAACGGTCGCCAGCCAATCATCATGTCTGAAGCAATCGGTGGCGGTGGGGTCAACGAGCCATTCACCGAATTCGGTTATGCATGGGCATGGGATATGCCGAACATCCTGGTTAGCAACCTGAACCAAAATTCGCTTGCATTCGCCAAGAACGACTTCTGGACTTCAGGCTTTAACGGCAGCGCTAAAACAATAACCATGGTCAGCAACCACGACACCGAACACCACGGACCGTCGTCGCTCGCCTACTGGGAGACCCAAAAGTACCAGCTAGCGCACGTATTCATGTTGTCGTCCAAGTTTGGAATTCCGCAGATTTACAGCGGCTACAGCTTTAGCGATGAACAGTTTGGCCCTAACACCGACCCAAGCACCCAAAAGGTCGTGCAGGCCAAGTGCGCAAGCTCGACCAGACCAGTCACCATTGTTCGCGAAGGACTCTACAACTGCATTCAGCGCTGGCGTTCAACCTCGGGCATGATTGCCTGGCGTGACGTGGCCGGCTCGGCACCAGAGACCAAGGTTGGCTACACCAAGCACGCCGATGGTGCCAAGATTCTCAAGTTCAACCGCGGAGCCAACACCTTCATCGCGATGAACTCAACCCAAAAGTCACGCAAGATGGGCATTCTGACCAACCTGCCTGCAGGCACCTACTGTGACCTGCTCACCGGCGGTCGAGGCGCTGTGGCATCGAACACCAAGTGCGCGGGCACGAGGGTAGTTGTTGATGCACGAGGCAAGGCAGTGGTAACCATTCCGGCCATGCTCGGTATCGCACTAACCACCAGCCACAAGCTGCCGTAAAACTAAACCAGCGAGTCGCGCCACGCCTTGTGCATCTTGGCGAACTTGCCGGTGCCTGCGATCAGCTTGGCTGGGGTGTCGTCTTCGATGATGCGCCCGTGCTCCATTACCAACACACGATCGGCGATCGAAACCGTCGACAAGCGGTGGGCAATGATGATTGCGGTTCGACCGGCAAGCAGGGTCTTTAGACCGTGTTGCACCAAACGCTCGCTCGGAATGTCGAGCGACGCGGTTGCCTCGTCGAGAATCAAAACACGCGGCGAAGAGATGAACGCGCGTGCGAACGAAATCAACTGACGCTGCCCCGCACTCACGCGACCACCTCGCTTGTTGACATCGGTGTCATAGCCATCTGGCAAAGCCATGATGAACTCGTCTGCGCCAACCGCACGGGCGGCATCGCGAATCTCTTCGATGGTCGCATCAGGCTTGCCTAGAGCAATGTTGTCGGCAACGCTGCCCGAGAACAGGTAAGCCTCTTGGGTCACCATCACGATTGCGTTACGCAGGTCTTCATCGCGGATGTCGCGCAGGTTCACACCGTCGAGACGAACGGTTCCGGTAGTTGGGTCATAGAATCGCGACACCAGTTTGGCGAGCGTTGACTTGCCCGCGCCGGTGGTACCGACCAGTGCAATCGTTTGCCCGGCTGGAATGTCGAGGCTGAATTCGTGCAGCACTTCTTTGCCGTCGCCGTATGAGAAGCGCACGTCTTCGAATTCGATGTGCCCCTTTGAGTCGGTGAACTCAACCGGCTCGACTGGGTCGGCAACCGAAGGCTCTTCTTGCAGCACACCAGAGATCTTTTCGAGACCCGAGTTGGCCGACTGGAACGAGTTGTAGAACATCGCCAACTGCTCCATTGGGTCATAGAAGCGACGTGCATAAAGCATCGCGGCCATCATGACGCCAACGCCCAAGGTGCCCTCCATCACGCGCAATCCGCCGTAAAGCAGAATGAACGCACTGGTCACCTGTCCGATGAGAATCAGACCCGGGTCATAGATGCCGAACAGCTGAATCACCTTGGCGTTTACACTTCGGTAATCTTCAACCAACTCGCCGAACTTCTCTTCATTGGCGCGCTCCTTGCGGAAGGCCTTCACAGCACGAATACCGGTCATGGTCTCAACAAAGTGAACAATCTGCTTGGCCGATGCCACTCGGGTCTTGCGGTAGTTGAGGCGGGTCATCTTTTGGAACCAGCGGGTCAAGAACCAAAGCGGGATGAACGAAATCACCATGATGCCGAATGACGGAGCATCGAGCAGAATAAGCGCGATGGCCGCAAAGATCATGTAGAGCAACCCAGCGATCATTTCGTTGCCGCCCGAGTTGAGCAGCTCCATGATTGAGTCAAGGTCATTTGTCTGACGTGAGATTACGCGACCAGAGGTGTAGGTTTCGTGAAACTGCACGCTTAACTTTTGAGTGTGCCTAAACAGACGACCGCGCAGCGCAAACATGATGTCTTGGTTGATTCGCGCGGCGTAGCGCACGAAGAACGCAATCAGTGCTGACGAAGCCACGGCAGCACCGAGATAAGCACCGCTGATGCCCCAAAGCGGGCCGAGGTCACCCTTCACGGCGGCCGGTAGAGCGGTGTCGATTGCCACTGCCATCAAGAACGGCATTGAAACTCGCAAACCCTGCGCGCCGATTACCAAAAATAGGCTGCCCCATAGACGGTTGCGAACCGGGCGAATGATCGACCCGAGCAGGGCCATCGAGCGCTTGCGAACCGCCCGCTGCTCTTCTTTGTCGAGCTCAATTTTTTCTTCGTTTTGAACGCCTTGCATTGACATAACTACTTCACCTCAATCAGGTCGCCCGCAGCATCCAAGCTGCTAATTACAAATCGGTAGTGCTCGTTGGTAGCGAGCAAATCGCTGTGCTTGCCGATGGCGGTGATCTTGCCGTCTTGCATGAGCGCGACCTTGTCGGCCAACTGAACAGTGGATGGTCGGTGAGCAACAATCAGCGCGGTGGTTGCCTTGAGCACCGTGCGGAGCGCGTCTTCAACCATGGCTTCGGTGTCGACGTCTAGGGCCGATAGCGGGTCGTCTAGAACTAGAACGGCGGGCTTGGCTGCAACCGCGCGGGCCAGAGCGAGGCGCTGACGCTGACCACCCGAGAGGCTCAAGCCTTCTTCACCAATCTTGGTGTCGAGGCCGTCTGGCAGGTCATAGACGAACTGTGCCTGAGCGATGGCGAGAGCCTGCTTGAGGTCTTCTTCGGTTGCATCTGGTGCACCGAGCAACACGTTCTCGCGAACGGTTGCCGAGAACAAGGTGGCGTCTTCGAAAGCCATGGCGATGTGGCTGCGCAACTCTTCGCGGTTTAGGTCGCGAATGTCGATGCCGTCGATTTTCACCGAACCGCTGGTTACCTCGTAGAGGCGGGTGGCTAGAGCGGTGAGTGTGGTCTTGCCACAACCGGTAACGCCGATGAGGGCCACCGATTCGCCAGGCATGAGCTCGAGGTTCACACCGTCGAGAAGGTCTGGCTGCTCTGCAGGAGCATCCTGGTATCTAAAGTGAACGTCTTCGAACACCAAACGGCCTTCGACCTTTTCAACCTGCTTTGGCTTGGTTGGGTCGTCGATGCCGACCGGCTCATCGAGCACCTCGAAAAAGCGCTCAACCGCGGTGCGGGCATCGATGGTCATCGAAAGCAAGAAGCCGATCGAGTCCATTGGCCAGTGCAGCACGGCTGCGGTTAGCAAGAACGCGGCGAGGGCACCGATGGTCAGCTGGCCATCTTGAATCAGCCACACACCAACAAATAGCGCAACACCGACGGCCAGCTCTGGAATCACCGAGAGGTACCACCAGAGGCTCGAAACCATGCCGGCCTTCTTGAGCTCGGTTTTGCGAAGCTCTGCGGCCGCCTTAGAGAACTTGTTTGACATGAACGCGCCACGACCGAATGCCTTTAGAACGCGGATGCCGTGAACACTCTGCTCGACAGACGTCGCAAGGTCACCGGCCTGGTCTTGGCTGAGGCGCGCGGTCTTGTGATAGTTCTTTTCGAAGTTGAAGCCGATCACCCAAAGTGGGGCAACGATTACAAGAAAGATCGTTCCGAGAATCCAGTGGAACGAGAACAGCACAACCATTCCGACGATGATGGTGATGCCGTTGGCAACCAGCAGAACCAGACCGAACGAAAGCCAGCGACGAATTAGACTTAGGTCTTGGGTTGCACGGCTGAGCAGCTGCCCGCTCGGCCACTTGTCGTGAAAGGCAACCGGTAGATCTTGAAGCTTCTTATAAAGAGTGTTGCGAAGACCGGCTTCGACGAAGGTTCCTGGGGTGAGCACGAGCCAGCGGCGAAGCAGCACCATGGTTGCCTCGAGCACACCGAGTGCAAGAACGGTGAAGAAGGTTGGCCAGATTAGGCTCTCGACACCGACCTTATTGAACGAGTCGATCAGGCCGCGTAGGTACTGCGGAATTGCCAACGCAATCAGGTGCGCGCCAAGTGCGGCAAAGATGCCGAGAATCACTCGGGGTAGCGCCGATTTGGCGAATGGAAAGATGCGCAGCAGAGTGCGCACGTTTCCGGGCTTTTTAGTACTTACAGACAAGACAACGCCTTCGTGTTCTTTTGGGTTTTGAAAAAGCTTTGAGCCGACACAATCAGGTCAGCTTTGTAGGCTAACACGCTGCTTGGTGGCGTTATGCCATATCGGCCAAAGAAAAAGGGCCCAATTTCTCGAGCCCGATTTCTTGTAGTTCTTTTTTGCGAGGTTGCCCTTGCTTAGAGGTTCTCTACGTCGGCCTGCTTGGCGCGAACGGCCTCAGCGGCAACCTTGAGGTTCTCTAGCTCTTCGGCGTCTAGCGGGGTTTCAACAACCTGCTTGATTCCACCCTTGCCAAGCTTGGCCTCGACGCCCAGGTAAACACCCGAGATGCCGAACTGACCGTCAACCCATGCACAAACCGGGAACACAGCGCCCGAGTCTTCGTGCACTGCCTTGGCCATACGAGCAACAGCTGCGCTTGGTGCGTAATAAGCCGAACCGGTCTTTAGTAGGGCAACAATTTCAGCGCCACCGTTGCGGGTGCGGTCAACCAACTCGGCAACCTTCTCGGCACCTAGAACGTCAACAATCTTCTTGCCGTTCACGGTCGAAACGCTCGGTACCGGAACCATGGTCTCGCCGTGCGAGCCAAGGGTCAGGGTACGAACATCCGCGGTTGCAGCGCCGGTAGCCTCGGCCACGAAGTTGGTGAAACGTGCGGTGTCTAGAACGCCGGCCTGGCCGATAACGCGCTCTTTCGGAAAACCTGAAGCCTTCTGAGCCAGTGCGGTCATTTCGTCTAGTGGGTTTGAAACCACGAGGATGACGGCGTTTGGCGCATACTTCGCAATGTTCTTGGCAACTCCACCAACGATGCCGGCGTTTACCTCGAGTAGGTCCATGCGGGTCATGCCTGGCTTGCGAGGCAAACCTGCGGTGATGATCACGATGTCGCTGTCGGCGATTGCCTCATAGCCCGAGCCATCTGGCAGGGTGGTAGCGCCAACAACTTTGGTCTCGAAGCCTTCGATTGAGCGGCTCTGGTTGATGTCGAGAGCAACACCCTGAGGCTTGCCATCGAGAATGTCGGTGAGCACGACGGTGTCAAAGATGTCGTATTCGGCTAGACGCTGGGCGGTGGTTGTGCCATAGAAGCCCGATCCGATAACCGAAACTTTTCCGTGACGCGACATGATTTTCTCCTTTTGGGATGTTCTTTGGATTGGTTTAAAGCCTAGTGATAGAAATGACGCTCGTTGGTGAAATACATCGTGACTCCGGCTGCCTTGGCTGCCTCGATCACCTCTTCGTCACGCTTAGAGCCGCCCGGTTGAACGATGGCCTTCACGCCCGCTTCGAGCAACACTTCGACGCCGTCTTTAAACGGAAAGAATGCGTCGGATGCAGCGACCGCACCATTGGCTCGACCGCTAGCGCGCTCGACGGCGAGCTTGCACGAGTCAACTCGGTTGACCTGACCCATACCGATGCCGACCGAGGCACCCTCTTTTGCTAGCAAGATGGCGTTCGACTTGACCGCGCGGCAGGCACGCCAGGCGAACACGAGGTCTTGATAGGTGGCAGGGTCTGCCTTGGTGCCCGAGACGAGAGTCCAGTTGCTTGGGTTTAGCGCTTCGAAGGTGTCTGGCTCTTGAACCAGAAGACCGCCTGAAATCTGGCGAATCTCGAGGGCATCGCGACCGTAGTTTGGTGGCAACTGCAGAATGCGCAGGTTGGACTTGGCGGTGAGAATCTCAAGCGCTTCGAAGTCATAACCCGGCGCGATGATTACCTCGGTGAAGATGCTGGCGACCTGTTGGGCCATGGTCTTGGTGACGGTGCGGTTCGCGGCAATCACACCTCCGAACGCTGAGACTGAGTCGCAAACGTGGGCCTTTGCGTGAGCATCCGCGATTGGGTCGACGGCATTTACATCACCGATCGCAACGCCGCAAGGGTTGGCGTGCTTGATGATGGCGACGGCCGGCTCGGTGTGGTCGAAGGCTGCGCGAAGGGCCGCATCGGCGTCGACATAGTTGTTGTACGACATTTCTTTGCCGC
>JACCDH010061713.1_pt1 | contig 20809 bp, 19 predicted proteins | sample 7442481 | NCBI WGS metagenome assembly JACCDH01 (sample SAMN15323433, study PRJNA562643) | freshwater metagenome | isolation source: river surface water | place: USA:Blue River Watershed | collected 2017-08-15 | reverse complement strand
TCGTCTCCGCCCGCGGCGAGGCCGGCGCCTGCAACATGGCCGACGCCTACGCCCGCGTGACCGGCACCCTGGGCGTGTGCGTGACCAGCACCGGCACCGGCTGCGGCAATGCGGCGGGCGCGATGGTGGAGGCCTTCACCGCCGGCACGCCGCTCCTGCACCTGACCGGCCAGATCGAGTCCGAGTACCTGGACCGCGACCTGGGCTACATCCACGAGCACCCGGCGCAGCTGGCCATGCTGCAGTCGGTGGGCAAGGCGGCTTTCCGCATCCGCAACCCCGAGACCGCCCTGGCCACGCTGCGCGAGGCCGCGCGCCTGGCCTTCACCCCGCCCTGCGGCCCGGTGAGCATCGAGATCCCGATCGACATCCAGGGCAAGCTGCTGGACCTGCCGGCCGACCTCTGCCCGCTGCCGGTGCCGCCGGTGGTGCCGGCCGCCTCCGAGGTGGCCGCGCTGGCCGAGCGCCTGGCGGGCGCCAAGCGCCCCATCCTGTGGCTCGGCGGCGGCGCCCGCGGCGCGACCGCCGCGGTCCAGCGCTTCGTGAAAATGGGCTGGTCGGTGGTGACCTCGGTGCAGGGCCGCGGCATCGTGCCCGAGGACCACCCCTGCACCCTCGGCTCCTACAACCTGCAAAAACCCGCCGAAACCTTCTACGAGAGCTGCGACGCGATGCTGGTGGTGGGCTCGCGCCTTCGCAGCAACGAGACCCTGCGCTACAAGCTGCGCCTGCCTTCGCGCATCTGCCGCATCGACGCCAATGCCCTCGCCCACAACCGCGGCTACGCCAGCGAGTACTTCGTGCAGGGCGACGCGCAGATCACGCTCGACGCCCTGGCCGACGCGCTCGAAGGCCGCATGGCCATCGACCCCAACCTGGCCGCCGACGTCAAGCGCGCCCGCACGGAGGCCGCCGCGCTCGTCGACGGCACCCTGGGCAAGTACGTGAAGCTCAAGGACACCCTGGCCCAGGTGGCGCAGGCGCAGGCCGGCGGCAAGCTGTCCTGGGTGCGCGACATCACCCTGTCCAACACCATGTGGGGCAACCGCGCCCCCAACCTGGACCATCCGCGCGCCGGCGTGCACGCGCTGGGCGGCGGCATCGGCCAGGGCCTGGCCATGGCCATCGGCACCGCGGTGGCCGACGCCACCCACGGCCTGGGCCGGCGCACCGTGGCCCTGGTGGGCGACGGCGGCTTCATGCTGAACGTGGGCGAGCTCGCCTGCGCGGTGCAGGAGAAGGCCGACCTGGTGGTGCTCTTGATGAACGACAGCCGCTACGGCGTCATCAAGAACATCCAGGACGACCTCTATGGCAGCCGCCACGCCTACGTGGAGCTGCACACGCCGAAATTCCAGGACTTCTGCGCCAGCCTGGGCGCGCCGTACTTCAAGCTGGCCGACCCCGCGCAGAGCGCCGAGGTGCTGACCAAGGCCTTCGCCACGCCCGGTCCGGTGATCGTCGAAGTGGACATGAACGCCTGGGGCCCCTTCGCGGTCAAGTTCGCCGGCCCCCCGCTCAAGAAGGACTGAACGCGCATGGCCAGCACCGCCTCCTCTTCGTCCGCGCGCGGCCGCAACCCGCGCGGCCCCCTGCAGCAGGTCACGATGGTCGGCTTCGGCGCCATCGGCCGCTCGCTGCTCGCCCGCATCGCCGACCACCCGCAGGTGAGCGTGACCCACGTCGTGGTGCCCGCCGCCCACGTCGAGGAGGCCGAGGCCGCCGCCCACCGCATGGGCCTGGGCCGATCGGTGCAGGTGGTCACCGAGGTGCCGGAGCAGACCGCGCTGGTGCTCGAATGCGCCGGCCACGCCGCGCTCACCGAGCATGTGGTGCCGGCGCTGGCCCGCGGCGTCGAGTGCGCGGTGCTTTCCATCGGCGCGCTCTCCGCGCCCGGCCTGCCCGAGCAATTGGCCGACGCCGCCCGCGCGGGCGGCACCCAGGTGCACCTGCTGGCGGGCGCCATCGGCGGGGTGGACGCGATCGCGGCCGCGCGCATCGCCGGCCTGACCGAGGTCACCTACACCGGCCGCAAGCCCCCCCTGAGCTGGAGCGGCACGCCGGCCGACGGCGCCTTCGACCTGAAAACGATCACCACGCCGACCACCATCCTCGAATCGACCGCCCGCGAGGCGGCGCACCTCTATCCCAAGAACGCCAACGTCGCGGCCACCGTCTCGCTCGCGGGCCTGGGCCTGGACGCCACCCGGGTGCGTCTGGTGGCCGACCCGACGGTGGACGAGAACATCCACGAGATCCTGGTGCGCGGCGAGTTCGGCGAGATGACGCTGACCATGCGCGGCAAGCCGCTGGCCGACAACCCCAAGACGTCGGCGCTCACGGTGCTGTCCGCGCTGCGCTTCCTCCACAACCGCGTGAACGCGGTGACGCTCTGAAACGGGGCTGCCCATGACCGAAAAACTCCAGACCCTGATGGCCGGCCGCTGGCGCGACGCCTCCGGCCCCGAATACGCCACCGAGTACCCACACGACGGCAGCACCGTCGCCACGCTGCACGCGGCCACGGCCGCCGACGTCGACGAGGCGGTGCAGGTGGCCGAGGCCGCGCGCAAGAAGGCGAACTGGGCCGGGCTCAAGCGCCATGAGCGGGCGGGAATCCTGCACCGCATCGCCGCCGGCATCCGCGCCCGCGGCGAGGAACTCGCGCAGCTGCAGCGCCTGGACAACGGCAAGCCGGTCAACGAGACCCGCGCCCTGGTGGCCAGCGCCGCAGGCACCTTCCAGTTCTTCGCCGCCGCCTGCGAGACCTGGGAGGAGACGCTGACCCCCGCGCGCGGCGACTACTTCACCATGAGCGTGAACGAGCCCCTCGGTGTGGTGGGCGCGATCACGCCCTGGAACTCGCCGATTGCCAGCGAGGCGCAGAAGCTCGCGCCGGCCCTGGCCGCGGGCTGCGCCGTCGTCTTCAAGCCGGCCGAAATCACCCCGCGCATGGCCATCGAGCTGGCCCGCATCGCGCAGGAGGCCGGCGTGCCCGACGGCATCATCAGCGTGCTGCCTGGCAAGGGCTCGGTGGTGGGCGACGCCCTGGTGCGCCACCCCCTCATCAAGCGCATCGCCTTCACCGGCGGCACCAACGTCGGCATGGGCATCCAGCGCCTGGCAGCCGAGAAGCTGATGCCCACCTCGCTGGAGCTGGGCGGCAAGTCGCCCACCATCGTCTGCGCCGATGCCGACCTGGACCATGCGGTCAAGGGCGTGCTCTATGGCATCTTCTCGAGCTCGGGCGAGTCCTGCATCGCCGGCTCGCGCGCCTTCGTGCATGCCAGCGTGTACGAGGAGTTCAAGCGCCGCCTGCTCGAGGGCGTGAAGCAGCTCCGCGTGGGCGACCCCTCCAGCGAGCGCACCCAGATGGGTCCGCTGGTGAACATGGGGCACCGCGCCACGGTGGAAGGCTTCGTCGAACTGGGCCTGAAGGAGGGTGGCAAGCTGCTCGCCGGCGGCACCCGTCCGCAAGGCGCGGCCTACGACAAGGGCAGCTACTACCTGCCCACCGTGTTCGAGGGCCTGCCCAACTCCGCGCGCATGTGCCAGGAGGAAATCTTCGGCCCGGTGCTGGCGCTGCTGCCCTGGACCGACGAGGCCGACCTCATTGCCCAGTGCAACGACAGCGTCTTCGGCCTGGCCTCGGGCATCTGGACCCGCGACTACAAGACCGCCTGGCGCATCGGCCGGGCGCTGGAGACCGGCACCGTCTGGGTCAACACCTACAAGCTGTTCTCGGTGAGCACGCCCTTCGGCGGCGTCAAGCAAAGCGGCACCGGCCGCGAGAAGGGCCGCCTGGGCATCCTGGAATACACCGCGCAAAAGAGCTTCTACTGGGGCCTGAACGACGCGCCGCTGCCCTGGGCCGATTGAAGCGCCCGCACCCCTCACCTCCGATTTCCCTCCGCATGCATTCGATGAAGGAAGCCCCCACCATGACCGCGACCCGCCGCTTCGTCCTTTCCAGCGTGGCCAGCCTGCTGGCCCTCGCCTTCGCACCGCAGGCCCTGGCCCAGGCCGAGCGCACCACCATCGTCGCCCCCTTCCCGCCGGGCGGCCCGGTGGACACGCTGGCCCGCATCCTGGCCGAGCAGATCACCAAGCGCAGCGGCCAGCCCGCCGTCGTGGAGAACCTGCCCGGCGCCGCCGGCAACCTGGGGATCGACAAGGTCAAGAAGGCCAAGCCGGACGGCAACACGCTGCTGATGATCCCGGCCGGCAACCTGACCATCAACCCCACGCTGATGCCGAACTTCCCCTTCAACATCGAGAAGGACTTCGTCGCCGTGACCATGGTGGCCAAGGCGCCCAACGTCCTGGTGGCCGGACCCGGCGCCAAGGTGAAGGACCTGAAGGAGCTGGTCGCCGCCGCCAAGGCCAGGCCGGGCGGCTTCAGCTACGCCTCGCCCGGCATCGGCAGCGGCCTGCACCTGGCCGGCGAGCTGTTCAAGCAGCAGACCGGCACCGACCTGATGCACGTGCCCTACAAGGGCACCGCGCCCGCGCTCAACGACGTGCTGGGCGGCACCGTGCCCCTGATGTTCTCCAACCTGCCGGCCACGCTGCAGCACATTCGCAGCGGCAAGCTGGTGGCCCTGGGCGTGACCGACACCGTGCGTGACGGCGTGGTCGCGCCCGAGATTCCCACGCTGGCCGAGCAGGGCGTCCCCGGCGTGGTGGTGACCTCCTGGTACGGCGTGCTGGCCCCGGCCGGCACCCCGCCCGAGGTGGTGGCCCGCGTGCTCAAGGACGTGAACGACGCCCTGGCCCGGCCCGAGGTGCGCGAGCAGCTCAAGGCCCAGGGCCTGACCCCGGTGGCGATGAAGTCCACCGACTTCGCCGCCCACATCAAGGCCGAGACCGCCACCTGGGCCCGAATCATCAAGGCGCGCAACATCGTCGCCGAGTGAAAACGGGTACCGACAGGCCCTGAAGGAAACACGTCATGACCGCCGCTGCCGACCCGTCCGCGCCCAACCCCAACGTCCTGCTCACAATCGTCCTCAAGCACCGGCCCGGCCTGGTGCTGGACGAGGTGCAGGCGCGCCTCAAGGCCGCGGACTGGTGGGAGCGCTTTCCGGTGCCGGGCACCCGGGTGGTGTCCTGGACGGTGGCCATGGGCCTGGGCCAGATCGTGACGCTGGAAGTGCCGCCGCACCTGCTGGGGCAGGTGAACGTGGAGCTGGAGCGCTCGGCCTGGAGCGTGTTCACCACCGAGGTCTACCCGACCTACGACTTCGTGCCGGTGCGCGAACGCATCATCGCCCGCGTGCGCGCCGGTGGTCAGTGAGGGCAGGGCGCCTGAGGCCTCGACGATGACCCTCCTGCACAAGATCGCCAGCCCCGCCGTCCCCGACCTGCCCACGGCCTCGTGGACGAACGCCTATCGCCACGGCAACGAGGTGGTGATGTCGGGCATGACCGGCCACCCCGCCACCCGGGAGGCCGCGGAGCAGGGCCAGGCCCTGGACGCCTACGCGCAGACCCTGGTGGTGCTGCGCAAGCTCGAGGCGCTGGTGCAGGCCGCGGGCGGCCACCGGCACAACCTGGTGAAGACCGTGGTCTACGTGACCGACATCGCCGACAAGGACGCGGTGGGCCGGGCCCGCCGGGAATTCTTCGGCGCGCACACGCCCTGTTCCACCCTGGTGGAGGTCCGCGGCCTGGTGTTCCCCGAACTGAAGGTGGAGATCGACGCCTGGGCGCGCCTGGACGTGGACCTTCGCGACGCACACGTCCTGGCGCCCGCCGGGGCGAACCCTTGAGGAAGCAAGACATGGATCTGGGAATCAGCGGCAAGAAGGCCCTGGTCTGCGGCGCCAGCGCCGGCCTGGGCCTGGCCTGCGCCACCGCGCTCGCCACCGAGGGCGCGCACGTGGTGATCGTCGCCCGCACCGAAGGGCCGCTGCGCGAGGCGGCCGACCAGCTCGCCGCGCAGGCCCGCGCCAGCGGCGGCCGGGTCAACTGGGTCGCGGCCGACGTCACCACCGCGGAAGGGCGCGCGCGGATCTTCGCGGCGCACCCGCAGTTCGACATCGTGGTGACCAACGCCGGCGGCCCGCCCGCGGGCGACTTCCGGCAGTGGGACCGGGACGCCTGGATCGCGGCCCTGGACGCCAACATGCTGGCGCCGATCGAGCTGATCAAGGCCACCGTCGACGGCATGATGGACCGCGGCTTCGGCCGCATCATCAACATCACCTCCAGCGCGGTGAAGTCGCCGCTGGACATCCTGGGCCTGTCCAATGGCGCGCGGGCCGGCCTCACCGGCTTCGTCGCCGGCCTGGCGCGCAGCGTGGTGGCCCGTGGCGTGACCATCAACAACCTCCTGCCCGGCACCTTCGACACCGCCCGCCTCGCGAGCAACTTCGCGGTGCAAGCCAGGCGCGAGGGCAAGAGCGTCGACGAGGTCCGCGCCGCCCGCGTGGCCAAGCACCCGGCCCGCCGCCTGGGCCAGCCCGAGGAACTGGGCAAGACCTGCGCCTTCCTGTGCAGCGTGCACGCGGGCTACATCAACGGCCAGAACGTGCTGCTCGACGGCGGGTCCTTCCCCGGCGTGTTCTGACACTTACTTTCCAGGAGACACACCATGTCCACACTGAACATCGGCATCGCCGGCGGCGGCATCGGAGGCCTGGCGGCCGCGGTCGCCCTGCGCCGCGCGGGCCACGCGGTCACCGTCTACGAACAATCGAAGCAATGGATGCGCGTGGGCGCCGACATCAACCTCACGCCCAACGTCGTCAAGGCGCTGGACGGACTGGGCGGCCGCATCGGCGCACGGATCCGCGAGGAAGGCGCCCAGCCCACCTACCGCATCAGCCGCGACTGGGACACCAACCTCGAGACCTCGCGCCTGGGCATGGGCAACATCGCCGAGACGCAGTACGGCGCGCCGCAGGTCACCATCCACCGCGCCGACCTGCTGGCGGCGCTGGCCGCCGAGTTTCCGCTGGAGCAGGTGGTCTTCGGCAAGCGGGTGAAGTCGCTGGCGCAGGACGCCGCGCGCGTCTCGCTCACCTTCGAGGACGGCACGCAGGCGGAACACGACCTCGTCATCGGCGCCGACGGCATCCACTCGCGGGTGCGCGCCGCCCTCTTCGGCGAGGAGAAGCCCCGCTTCACCGGCGTGGTCTCCTACCGCGCGGTGGTGCCCACCGAGCGGGTGAAGGATGTGCCCGAGATCGAGGCCTTCACCAAGTGGTGGGGCCCCAACCCGCACACCCAGATCGTCACCTTCCCCCTGAACCAGGGCCGCGAGACCTTCGTCTTCGCCACCACCGGCCAGCCCGAGTGGACCGAGGAGTCCTGGACCAGCGAGGGCGACGTGCAGGAGCTGCGCGCCGCCTACCAGGACTTCCACGCCGAGCCGCGCAAGCTGCTCGCCGCCTGCGACAGCGTCCTCAAGAGCGCGCTCTATGAGCGCGAGCCTCTGGCCCAGTGGTCGGTGGGCGCGGTGACGCTGCTGGGCGACGCCTGCCACCCGATGCTGCCCTTCATGGCGCAGGGCGCGGGCATGGCGATCGAGGACGCGGTGGTGCTGGGGCGTGCCCTGACCGGTGTCCAGGATCGTCCCCTCGCGATGCGGGGACTCCAGGTCTACGAGAACGCGCGCCGCGAGCGCACCGCCAGAATCCAGATCGGCTCGCGGGGCAACCAGTGGATGAAGGGCCCGGGCAACGCCGACTGGGTCTACGGCTACGACGCCTGGCAGGTGCCCCTGGCCTGAGGGGCCCGGCCGCCTGCCGGCCCGAAGGAATACTTTCACCGGCGCCGGCCCTGGAACAAACCGGCGCATCGCTTTCCACGTTCCATGACCGTTCAACAAGACCACACAGGAGACAGCATGACTCGCACGACCCAACGACGACCCTCCCGCCGCCTGGCCCTGGGCCTGCTGGCCGCCGGCGGCCTGGCCTTCGCGGCCGGCTTGCCCCTCGGCGCCGCGGCACAGGCCGCCTTCCCCTCGCGCCAGGTGACCCTGGTGGTGCCCTTCCCCCCGGGCGGCGGCCCGGACCTGGCCGCGCGCATCATCGGCGAGAAGCTGGCCCCCCGCCTCGGCCAGCCGGTGGTGGTGGACAACAAGCCCGGCGCCGGCGCGCTGCTGGGCGCCAGTTTCGTGGCCAAGGCGCAGCCGGACGGCCACACGCTGCTGCTCACGCCCAACACCATGATCATTTCGCCCCACGTGCTGCCCCCGGGCGCTGGCGGCGGCGTCGACGTGATGAAGGACCTGGCTCCGGTGATCGCCCCGGCCACCACGCCGCTGGTGCTGGTGGCCAACCCTTCGCTGGGCGCCACCAACCTGCGCGCCGCCATCGAGGCCGCGCGCAAGGCGCCGGGCCTGCCCTACGGCAGCGCGGGCAACGGCTCGCCGATGCACTTCGCCGGCGAGATGCTCAAAAAGAGCAGCAAGGCCGACCTGATGCACGTGCCCTACAAGGGCGTGGCGCCCTCGATCACCGCCGCCCTGTCCGGTGAGGTGAAGCTGCTGTACGTGGGCCTGGGCGGCGCGGTGCCGCACATCAAGGCGGGCAAGCTGGTGCCCCTGGCCGTGACCGAGTCGCGCCGCTCCGAGCTGCTGCCCGAGGTGCCCACCGCCACCGAGCAGGGCGTGCCGGGTGTCGAGGTGAACGCTTGGTACGGGGTGTTCGCGCCCGCGGCGACCCCGGCCGCCACCATCGCGCGCATCAACCGCGAGATCAATGACGTGATCAAGATGCCCGAGGTGCGCGAGAAGCTCATGGCCGCCGGCATCGAAGTCGCCGGCGGTACGCCCCAGGTGCTGGAAGGCTTCATGCGGGCCGACAACCAGCGCTATGGCACGCTGGCGCGCGAGCTGAACATCAAGGCCGACTGAGGCAGGCGGCAGGCCGGGCGCATGGCGTCCGGCCGCCCCACCTTCACTGCGCCCGATGGACCTCCGCCCGAACTTCCTGCTGTTCATCACCGACCAGCACCGCGCCGACCACCTGGGCTGCGCGGGCGACCCGGTGCTGCGCACGCCGCACATCGACGCCCTGGCGGCGCGCGGCACCCGCTTTTCGCAGTTCCACGTCGCCACCCCGATCTGCCAGCCCAATCGCGCTTCGCTCATGACCGGGCGCCTGCCCAGTGCGCACGGGCTGCAGATGAACGGGCGCGAGCTGTCGCTGGGCGAACTGACCTTCGTCGAGCAGCTGCGCGAGGCCGGCTGGCGCACCGCGCTGGCGGGCAAGGCCCACCTGCAGAACATCACCCCGGTGCCGCCGCCCTGGCCCGCCGCCGGCCAGCGCCTGCCGCATGACGCGCGCCGGCCCTTCCCGGGCCGCTACGGGCAGGAGGTGGGCGCGCGCTGGAACGAGGACCCGTCCTGGGAGCTCGACCTGCCGTACTACGGCTTCGAGCGGGTGGCGCTGTCCATCGGCCACGCCGACGAGCAGCAGGGCCACTGGCGCCGCTGGTTACGGTCGCAGCTGCCGCCCGGCGAGGCCGACCGCCTGATCGGCCCCGACCATGCCATCCCCACCCCGGGTCTCGCCCTGGGCGCGCTGCGCCAGGCCTGGCGCACGCGGGTGCCGGAGGACCTGTACCCCACCGCCTGGATCGCGCAGCAGGCCTGCGCGATGCTGGCCGAGTTCGCGCAGGGGCAGGAACCCTTCTTCCTGCAGTGCTCCTTCCCGGATCCGCACCATCCCTTCACCCCGCCGGGGAAGTACTGGGACCTGTACCGGCCCGAGGACATGGACCTGCCCGCGACCTTCGACGCCGAAGGCGTCGACGCCCCACCGGCCCTGGCCTGGTTGCGCGAGCAGCGCCGCGCCAACCCCGGGTTCAAGCCCGGCTACGGTGCCTTCGCCTGCACGCCGCAGGAGGCGCGCGAGGCCCTGGCCCTGAACCACGGCAGCCTGGCCTGCATCGACGATGCGGTGGGCCGGGTGATGGCGCAGCTCGCCGCGCTCGGCCTCGATGGCAACACGGTGGTGATGTTCACCGCCGACCACGGCGAGCTGCTGGGGGACCGCGGGCTGATGTTCAAGGGCGGGCTGCACTACGACGCGCTGACCCGCGTGCCCTTCATCTGGCGCGACCCGGCGCAGGCCGAAGGCTCGGCATCGGGCGCCACCCCGTCACCCGCTGCGGTCCCTTCGCCGGCAGGCGGGGGGCGTGCAGCGCGTGTGGTGAACGCCCTGGCCCAGACCACCGACATCGCCGCCACGGTGCTGGCCCGAGCGGGCCTCCCAAGCGCCAACGGCATGCACGGACGTTCGCTGCTGCCGGTGATCGCCGGCGAGGCCGACGGGGTGCGCGAGGCGCTGCTGGTGGAGGAGGAAAGCCAGCGCGCCGACTTCGGCATGGACCGCCGGGTCCGGATGCGCACGCTGCGTGACCACCAGCACCGACTCACCTTTTACGACGGGCAGCCCTGGGGCGAGCTCTACGACCTGCAGGCCGACCCGATGGAGTTGCGCAATCTGTGGAACGACCCCGGCGCGAAGACCCTGCGCGGGGCATTGATGGAGCGGCTGGCGCGCGCCATGCTCGACGCAGCCGACACCAGCCCCTATCCGACGGCGTCGGCCTGATCGCGGCGCTTGCCGCGATTTCTTCTTCTCAGGGAGGGGCGCGACCAGGCGCCAGGCGGGCGACTTGCCTCAGAGATCGAGCACCAGGCGCTCGCTCTTGCAGCCGCCGACGCAGATCATCATGGTCTTGTTCGCCTCGCGCTCGGCCTTGCTCAGGACCGAGTCGCGGTGGTCGGGAATGCCCTCGATCACTTGGGTCTCGCAGGCGCCGCAGATGCCGTCCTCGCAGCTGGTGACCGGCTCGCAGCCGTTGGCGCGGATCGTGTTCAGCAGGGTCTGGTCGGGTTCGACCACGAACTCGATGCCGGACTTCTTCAGCAGCACGGTGTAGGTCGCGCGCGCGTCGCTGGCGGCCTTCACTTCGACCGCGGTGAAGCGCTCGATGTGGGCGTTGGCATAACCCAGGCCCTCGCAGGCGGCGACGAAGGCGTCGAGCATGACGGCGGGGCCGCAGGCGTAGTAGTGGGTGTTGGCGCCGGCGGGGCGGGCGGCCAGCAGGGCCTTCAGGTCGGGCGGCGCGCCGCGCTCGTCGTCGAAGTGCCAGTGCACCGGCGCGCCCAGGGCCTCGACCTCGGCCACGAAGGCGGCGTTCTGGCGCGAGCGGGCGAAGTACATCACCTCGAAGGAGCGGCCCAGGGCCTTCAGGCGCCGGGCCATGCACAGGATGGGGGTGATGCCGATGCCGCCAGCCACCAGCACGCTGTGCGCCGCATCCTCGTGCAGCTTGAAGGCGTTGCGCGGTGCGCTGAGGGTGATCGTGCTGCCCACGCGCAGCTGCTCGTGCACCCAGCGCGAGCCGCCGCGGCTCTTGGCGTCCTTGAGGATGCCGACGCAGTAGCGGTGGGTCTCGCCCGCCTCGTTGAACAGGGAGTAGGAGCGCACCTGGCCGTTGCCCAGGTGCAGGTCGATGTGGGAACCGGCCTCGAAGGCGGGGAAGGCGCCGCCGCCCGCGGGGCGCAGTTCGACGCTGTGGATGTCCTTGGCTTCGTAGCGGACCTGGTAAACCAGGGCCTGGAGGGTCGCGGTCGTCACGGGGATGAGGCCTTGTGGGTCAGTGATGCGGGGAAAACACTCGAGCCTAACAGGACGGCAAAGGCCGCCCGGGCGCGTCGGTTTTCAGGTGACGGGCCCGCGCGGCGCCGGGCGACATGCGGGCCCCAGGACCACAGGGGTCCGCGGATTCAGGCCTTGCCGGCTTTCTCGAGCTGCGCGGCGGCCAGGTTGCGGTAGTGGCGGCGCAGGCGCACGATGCCCATGTCGTGCTGGTACAGGTGCTCGCGCTTGTTGGCGTCGGGCTCCATCGCCTCGACCGCGACGCGGTCCTGCTCCAGCACGTGCCAGTGACGCTGCTCGAGGCGGTTCTTGTACAGGAAGCGCCAGGTGTCACGCGCCCAGCCCTCGACCTTGCGGCAGCGCCAGTGGAACACGCCGCTGATGCGGTTGGTCACCGGGGTGTAGTTGCCGATGATGGTGAAGGGGCCGCCGGGGCCGCCGGTCTTGGGGTAGGGGATCGCCAGGCGCATCCAGTGGCTGCCGTTGTTGATCCACTCGGTCCAGTCGAAGTTGATGCCCTTCTGGCCCTTCTTCTCGAAGATGAAGCCCTGCTCCGTATCTGTGAGCTGGAAGTCGGCGCTGATCTCGCCCTCGGCCATCGAGTGCGACTGCTTGTGCAGGTAGGCGCCGTGCATCGGGTCCATCACGTTGTCGATCACGTAGCGGTAGTCGCAGCCCCACTCGGTGTAGCACAGGAAGGACGACCACTCGGGCGAGGACAGCTGCTCGGGCAGCACCAGGGGCGGCGGGGTCTCGAGGTGCGGGTCGGTGGCGTTGAACAGGAAGATCGCGTCGGCAGCCTCCACCGCGTGGAAGCGGCGCGCGGCCTTCATGCCCTCGAGCTTGCAGCCGGGGCTTCCCGGCACCTTGGTGACGACGCCGTCGTTGCGGACCTCGACGCCGTGGTACGCGCAGGCGAGACGGTCCCCCAGGATCACGCCCAGCGACAGCGGCGCGCCGCGGTGGGGGCAGTGGTCCTCGAGCGCGTGGACCTGGCCCTGGCCGTCACGCCACAGCACGATCTTGTAGCCCAGGCGGCGCAGGGAAACGGGCTGCTCCTTCACGAAGTGCGAGGGACAGACGGGGAACCACAGGTCCTTGAGGCCGACCTCGAGGGCGGCGTCGATCGGGTCCTGCTGGAAGTTCACGGGGGCATGAGCCATGTTCACCATGTTCATCTCGGTCTCCGGTTCGGGTCGGAAGTCGGGGGGCGTGTCGCGCGGGACGGCCGCAGGCTCAGGCCGCGGCCAGCCGGGCGATCTCGCGCTGGTAGCTCTCGGCGGTCCAGGCCTGGCCGTTGGGGCCGGCGGGACCCGCCTGGTTCAGGTAGGCCACCAGACCTTCGAGGTCGTGGATGCCCTGGCCGAAGGCGCGCTCGATCGAGTCGCCCAGCAGGCTCTCGTAGGCGGTGGGCGCGGCGCTGCGGTTCTGGTGGGTGTCGTTATAGAGCGTGGGGTCGGCCATGGTGTTCTCCTTGATTTCAGCCCTCTTCATCAGCCCTTGGGCTTGTCGGTCATGAAGCGGCCGGAGGGCGCTTCGGCGTTGACCTGGCGGCGGGTCTTGCCGTCGATGCCGCCCTTGACCGCCCACTCGGCGAAGACGGTGGGGCCGGGCGTGAAGTCGCGCGGCTGCCAGTCGCCGGTGAGTTCGTCCTCGTCGGTGTAGTACTCCACCAGTGCGCCGGCGGGGCTCACGAAGTACCAGAACATCGCCGAGGAAATCGGGTGGCGGCCCGGGCCGAGTTCGGTCTCCCAGCCGCAGCGGGACATGTGCAGGCCGCCGCCCACCACCTCGTGCAGGTCGCGCACGGTGAAGGCCACGTGGTTCAGGCCCTTGCGCGGCTCGGGCGGCTGCAGCAGGAACAGGTCGTGGTGGCCGGCCTCGGGCGCGCAGCGCAGGAAGCTGCCGCGGCCGGGGTAGCGGTCGGAGAGCACGAAGCCCAGCTTCTCTTCGTAGAAGCGGGTGACGGTGGCCAGGTCGTGGACGAAGAAGACCACATGGCCCACCTCCACCGGCGTCGCGCGGTCGTAGGCCGGGGCGGGCTGGTTGATGCGGGTGCGCTCGGTCCAGGTGTTGGTCCTGGCCGATTCGACCTGCACCGGCCGCTTGTGCGTGACCTGCACCCGGATCGCCAGGCCATTGGGGTCGGTGCAGCCGATGCGCGCGCCGTCGTCGACGAAGCCGGGCTGGCCTTGCAGGCGGGCGCGGAAATGGGCCAGGGCCTCGGCGCTGTCCACGCACCAGACCACTTCGCGCAGGGTCGGGTCGGGCTCGACGCCGGCGGGCAGGCCGGGCTTGTCCGAGTGGGCCACGATGACGCGGCAGCCGTTGAGGCTTTCGAACACCAGCTCCTGGGGCGCTTCGGCCACCAGGGTCAGGCCCCAGTCCTGGAAGAACTGGCGGCACGTCGCGAGGTCGGTCGCGCCAAAGGTGATTTCGTCGATGCCCTGGATGTTCATGCGCCCTCTGATGTCCAATTGGGTTTCATTAATGAAACACAGTTTCTCATTCGAAACACAGCAAATTCTAGGACAAGGGTTTCAGCGCGTCCACGGGTAACCCAGCGAAAGAGTCGGCTTGGGGACAGCGGCCGGCCTCGGGGCCGGCGCGGTCCGCCGGGCCTTCATTTTCCGATGCAGAACTTGGAGAAGATCACGCCCAGCAGGTCGTCGGCCGAGAACTCGCCGGTGATCTCGCCCAGCGCGTTCTGGCCCAGGCGCAGTTCTTCGGCGAGCAGGTCGAGCGCCAGGGCCTCGGGCGAGAGGAAGGCCTGCGCCGCGGCAAGGTGCTCGCCCACCCGCTTGAGGGCCTGCACATGGCGCTCACGCGCCAGCCACACGCCCTCGGGCGCGGACTGCCAGCCGGCCACGTCCAGCAGCCGCTGGCGCAGGGCCGCCAGGCCCTCGCCGGTGCGCGCGGACATGGCGAGGCCGGCCTCGGGCAGGGCGCCCGCGGCCAGGTCCTGCTTGTTGAACACCTCGATCACCGGCACCTGCGCGGGCAGGCGCTCGGCGAGCGTGGCGCGAATCAGCGCGTCGGCGGCCTGGTAGTCGGCGTCGCCCAGGCGCGAGAGGTCGTGCAGGAACAGCACCGCGTCGGCGCCGGCGATGCGCGCCCAGGCGCGCTCGATGCCGATGCGCTCCACTGGGTCCTCGCTTTCGCGCAGGCCGGCGGTGTCGACCACATGCAGCGGCACGCCCTCGATCTGGATGGACTGGCTCACCACGTCGCGGGTGGTGCCGGCGATCGGGGTGACGATGGCCAGCTCCGCGCCCGCCAGCGCATTGAGCAGCGAGCTCTTGCCGGCATTGGGCTGGCCGGCGATGACCACGGTGATGCCCTCGCGCAGGAGCGCGCCCTGGCGGGTGCGCGCCAGCACTTCAGCCAGGCGCGTCTGCAGCCGATCGAGCTGGCCCTGGGCGTCGGACTGCTGGAGGAAGTCGATCTCTTCTTCCGGGAAGTCGAGGGTCGCTTCGACCAGCATGCGCAAATGGATCAGGCCGTCGCGCAGGCCCTCGACCTCCCGCGAGAACTCGCCGGCAAGCGAACGGCTGGCGCTGCGCGCGGCCGCCTCGGTGCTGGCGTCGATCAGGTCGGCAATCGCCTCGGCCTGGGCCAGGTCGATCTTGTCATTGAGAAAGGCGCGCTGCGTGAACTCGCCGGGCTCGGCCACCCGCAGGCCCGCCAGGCGCGGGCGGCCGGTGGCGGCGTCGGTCTCGGCAGCGGCCTCGAGGCAGCGCGCCAGCAGCAGCTGCAGCACCACCGGCCCGCCATGGGCCTGCAGCTCCAGCACGTCCTCACCGGTGAAGGAGTTCGGGCCGGGGAAGAACAGGGCCAGGCCGTGGTCGATGGCGCTGCCGTCCTGCGCGAGGAAGGCACCGTAGCTCGCCTCGCGGGCCTTCAGCGCGCGCCCGCACAGGGCCTGCACGAGCGCGGCCAGGCCCCGGCCGGACACGCGCACGATGCCCACCGCGCCACGGCCGGGGGCGGTGGCGATGGCGGCGATGGGGGCGTTGCGGTCAGCGAGCATGGATGAAGGGGCTAAGAGGCGGCGACGCTGGTGCCTCATTGAAAAGGGCCGCAGCGCGGCCCTTTTTTCTTACTTGAAACTCGGCAGGTTGAACGAGGGCGGGACCCCCATGCGCTTGTTGATGACCCATTGCTGGGCGATCGACAGCAGGTTGTTCGTGATCCAGTACAGCACCAGGCCGGCGGGGAAGACGAAGAACATGACCGAGAAGACGAGGGGCATGATCCACATCATCTTGGCCTGCATCGGGTCCGGCGGCAGCGGGTTGAGCGCCGTCTGCAGCAGGGTGGACAAGGTCATGATGACCGGCAGGATGTAGTACGGATCCTTGGCCGACAGATCGTGGATCCAGCCGATCCAGGGCGCCTGGCGCATCTCGATCGAGGACAGCAACACCCAGTAAAGGGCGATGAACACCGGGATCTGGATCAGGATCGGCAGGCAGCCGCCCAGCGGGTTGACCTTCTCCTCGCGGTAGATGCGCATCATCTCCTGCTGCATCTGCTGCGGGTTGTCCTTGTAGCGTTCGCGCAGCTGCATGACGCGCGGGTTGATGGCCTTCATCTTGGCCATGCTCTCGTAACCCTTGGCCTGCAGCCAGAAGAAGGCGATCTTGATCAGGAGCACCAGCGCCACGATGGACCAGCCCCAGTTGCCGATGAAGCCGTGCAGCTTGTCCAGCAGCCAGTACAGCGGCTTGGCCAGGATGGTGAGCCAGCCGTAGTCCTTCACCAGGTCCAGGCCCGGGGCGACCTGCTCGAGCATCTTCTCTTCCTGCGGGCCCGTGAAGAAGGTGGCGGGCACCGCGACGCTGGCGCCGGGGGCCACGGTCTGCGGCGCGCTGATCAGGCCGGCGGCGTAGAGGTTGTTGTCGATCTTGCGCACGAACAGGTCGCGCGGCTGGCCCTGGGGCAGGATCCAGGCGCTGGCGAAGTAGTGCTGCACCATCGCCATGTAGCCGGCGGTGGACTTGTTCTGGAATTCGGCCTTGCCCTTGTCGATGTCCGAGAACTCGACCTTCTGGTACTTCTTTTCCTCGGTGTAGGCGGCCGGGCCGGTGAAGGTGGAATAGAAGGCCGAGTCTTCGCCCGACTTGCTGCCGTCACGCACCAGCTGCAGGTAGACCTGCGCGGTGACGGGCTGGCTGCCGGTGTTGACGATCTCGTGCTTGACCGCGATGTCGTAGGCGCCGCGCTTGAGGGTATAGGTCTTGACCAGCCTGAGGCCGTTCTTCTCCGGCGACTCGAAGCGCAGCGTGAGCTCGCTGCTGCCCTCGGCCAGCTCACGCGGGCCGGGCACCAGGGTCATCACCGTCTTGTGGTTGGGGAAGTCGCCGCCGATCAGGCCGCTCTGGGCCACGTAGGTGTGCTGGGGAGTCTGCTGCAGCAACACGAAGCGCGGGTCTTCCTTGCGGCCGGCGGTGTGATCCGCGGCGTGCTTGAGGAACTCGGCGCGCACCAGCGAGCCGCCTTCGGTGTCGAAGACCAGGCGCTGGGTGTCGGTCGTGACCGTGACCTGCTCATGGGCGGCCGCCGCTTCGGTGCCCGCCGGCACGGCGGCCGGGCCGGTCGAGGTGCCAGCCGTGGCACCGGGAACCGCGGACCCGCCCGCAGGGGCGGCGCCCGAGGCCGCGCCGGCAGGCGCCTTGGCAGCGGTGGCGGCGGGGTTGGGGAAGAAGGTGGCGGGGCGGCCGTTGTAGACCTGCCACTGGTCCCACAGCAGCACCATGGAAAAACCGAAAACCACCCAGAGGATGGTGCGACGAATGTCGTTCATGAGGTCTTCTTGCGAGGAGAAGGAAGGGACTGCTCGGCGCGGGCCCCCAGGCCCAGGCGGGTGAACAGACGGGGAGGTTCGGACGGCACCGGGTCGGCACCGCCGGCGCACCAGGGATGGCAGCGGGCGATGCGGGCGGCGGCCAGGGAGCTGCCGACGAGCGCGCCATGCCGGTCCAATGCCTCGAGGGCATAGACCGAGCAGGTCGGCGTGAAACGGCAGGACGAGCCGAGCCAGGGGGACAGCAGCAGGCGGTAGCCCTTGACCAGGCCGACGAGGAAGGCGCGCATCATGGGCGGGCTCCCGCGAACAGGGCCTGCAGTTCCGCGCGCACCGCCTGCTTCAGGGCGACGGAGGTGGCGCTGGGAAAGTGCTGGCGGTCGAAGCCATGGCGCAGCCGCACCACATGGGCGGCTTCAGGCAGGCTGGCGCATTCCCGGGCCACGGCGTAGATCTGGCGTTTGATCGTGTTGCGGGTGACGGCCCGCTTGGCCCAGCGCTTGGGGACCATGGCCCCGATCCACGGCGCCCGGACGGCAAACAGGGCCTGCGGTCCTTCGGACCCAGGCCCTGTGATGTCCAGCGCGCAGCGGTGCAGTGCGAAATGCGCCGTGCGGGCCACTGTGGCACCTGCCAGCACGGCCTCGAACTGCTTTCGCTGCTGGAGCCGCTGCAAGGGCCTGTCGACCCTTAGACGGCCAGACGCTTGCGGCCCTTGGCGCGGCGCGCGTTGATGACAGCGCGGCCACCGCGGGTCTTCATGCGGACCAGGAAGCCGTGGGTGCGGGCGCGGCGCACTTTGGAAGGTTGGTAGGTACGTTTCATGATCTCTTGACCAAGATGAGGATAGGGATCGGACGGTTGCGTCCGGGGAACCCGACATTATCGCGGAAATCTGTCAATCCAGCAAGGATGCCCGGTTTCCGGCTGCGGAATCTCCGCAAACCCGGCTTGTGGACAAGTTCTGAATAAACTAGACTCCGCCGCTTTCGCCCATGCCAGCTATCCACAACTCCCGCTCCCGGCAATGACCCTGGATTCCCGTCAAGACTCCCTGCCCGGAGAGCCCGAAAACCCCCTCGGCGCAGGCGACAGCCTGTGGCAGACCTGCGTCGAGCAGCTGGCCCAGGAACTGCCCGAACAGCAGTTCGTCACCTGGATCAAGCCGCTGGCCGCGCAGGTCAGCGAGGACTTTTCCAAGGTCACCCTCTTCGTCGCCAACCGCTTCAAGCTGGACTGGATCCGGGCCCAGTACGCCGGCCGGATCTCCGCCCTGCTGGAGCGCCTCTACGGCCAGCCGGTTGCCTTGGAGTTGGCGCTTGCTCACCGCGAAGCACCCGCCCGCGTTGCGATGCCGGCCACGCCGGCAGAAGCCCCGGCCGCCTCCGAACCTACCGACCTGGCGGACGACCCGGCCCAGGGTGGCTTCAAGAACCGCCTCAACACCGCGCTCACCTTCGACACCCTGGTCGAGGGCAGCGCCAACCGCATGGCCCGCGCCGCGGCCCTGCACGTCGCCAGTTCGCCAGGGCAGCTCTACAACCCGCTCTTCATCTACGGGGGCGTGGGCCTGGGCAAGACCCACCTGGTCCACGCGGTGGGCAACCGGCTGCTGTCCGACCGCCCCAACGCCAAGGTTCTCTACATCCATGCGGAGCAGTTCGTCTCGGATGTGGTCAAGGCCTACCAGCGCAAGACCTTCGACCAGTTCAAGGAAAAGTACCACTCGCTGGACCTGCTCCTGATCGACGACGTGCAGTTCTTTGCCAACAAGGACCGCACCCAGGAAGAATTCTTCAACGCCTTCGAGGCCCTGCTGGCCAAGAAGTCGCACATCGTGATGACCTCGGACACCTATCCCAAGGGCCTGACGGACATCCACGAACGCCTGATTTCCCGCTTCGACGCCGGGCTCACCGTGGCCATCGAGCCACCCGAGCTCGAGATGCGGGTGGCCATCCTGATCAACAAGGCCCGCTCCGAGGGCGCCGAGATGCCCGAGGAAGTGGCCTTCTTCGTCGCCAAGAACGTGCGCTCCAACGTGCGCGAGCTCGAAGGCGCGCTGCGCAAGATCCTGGCCTACTCGCGCTTCAACCAGAAGGAAATCTCGATCCAGCTGGCCCGGGAGGCCCTGCGCGACCTGCTGTCCATCCAGAACCGGCAGATCAGCGTCGAGAACATCCAGAAGACGGTGGCCGACTATTACAAGATCAAGGTCGCCGACATGTACAGCAAGAAGCGGCCGGCCTCGATCGCCCGGCCCCGCCAGATCGCCATGTACCTGGCCAAGGAGCTGACCCAGAAAAGCCTGCCCGAGATCGGCGAGCTGTTCGGAGGCCGCGACCACACCACCGTGCTGCACGCGGTGCGCAAGATCGCCGGCGAGCGCCAGCAGCTCACCGAGCTCAATCAGCAGCTGCACGTGCTGGAGCAGACGCTCAAGGGCTGAATCAAGGGCTGAAGCCCTGGGGACCGGATATCCGCTCCGTATCACCCAAAAGGTATAGAGGCCGGACTCCGAAAGGGCTCCGGCCTTTTTTTCGCCCGGGACAAGCCTGGGGATAGTTCCGGCACAAGTGCAGGCTTATCCACAAGCCGGCGCAAAATCCCCATCTTGTCCCCGTTGGCGAGACAGCGCACGACCGGGGTCGCCCACAGCATGGCGGCAAGGCCAAGTGCTTGAGCCGGCAGGGAAAAAACGCGTTTTCCACAGAAGGAGCCGGCCCTCTACTAGCTACTACTATCTTTAAAAAAGAATACAGATAAGAAGAACCCCAGGGGCCCCGGCATGAAACGCGAAAAGTCGTCGGCCCGCGGGCCGAAATAGGGCCCGAAACAAGGGAAAATGGCGGAGATCGTCCGGAACCGGGCGCCCACCCTGCGGCGACCGGCCGAGACCCCCTAAGAGAAGAGGAATTCATGATCGTCCTGAAGGCAACGCAAGACAAGGTGCTGTCCGTCCTGCAATCGGTGGCGGGCATCGTCGAGCGTCGGCATACCCTGCCTGTTCTGGCCAACGTCCTGATTCGCAAGACCGGCAGCTCGGTGCAACTGACCACCAGCGACCTGGAGATCCAGATCCGCACCACCGCCGAACTCGGCGGCGACGCCGGCAACTTCACCACCACGGTGGGCGCGCGCAAGCTGATCGACATCCTGCGCACCATGCCTTCGGACCAGACGGTGAGCCTCGAGTCCGCCCAGAACAAGCTCACGCTCAAGGGCGGCAAGAGCCGCTTCACCCTGCAGACCCTGCCGGCGGAAGATTTCCCGCTGGTGCAGGAGGCGCCCAGCTTCGGCCCGGTGTTCAGCGGGCCGCAGAAGACGCTGAAGGACCTGCTCAACCAGGTGTCCTTCGAGATGGCGGTGCACGACAACC
>JACCDH011015950.1_pt1 | contig 20814 bp, 18 predicted proteins | sample 7442481 | NCBI WGS metagenome assembly JACCDH01 (sample SAMN15323433, study PRJNA562643) | freshwater metagenome | isolation source: river surface water | place: USA:Blue River Watershed | collected 2017-08-15 | reverse complement strand
TCTTCGCTGCCGCCCTGTGCGATGCGCTCGCAATGTGCGTGCAGCTCATCGACCAGCGCCTGCATGGCAGTGGCGTTCGCCGCGAACTCTGGCGAGCGGGTGTTGATCTTGGTGTCGATGACAGGCATGTTTCTCCCTGAGGGTATCGATGGGCGCGATGCAGGTGCGCTGTTGTTATGGGTTGCCCTTGCCGGACTTGTCGTGGCCGTGGCCGTGGCCATCCTGGTGATCATGGTCGTGATCGTGATTACAGTGCGGGCCATGCACATGGCCATGCCCGTGGTGATGACCAGGCTGGTGTGCGTGCTGCGATGCCTGCGACCCGTCAAGCGCGACACCCTCGCCGCGCTTGTCGACGAATTCGCCGTCGACGTAGTACCAGAGCCCGTCCTCGAACACGAACTGACTGATCTCTTCCAGTCGCCGCCCGCGCCCGCCCTCACGGCATCGGGCGACGAAATGCACAGTGCCCTTGTCGCCCTGCTGCGAGCGCGACTTGACCTCCAGCCCCAGCCATTTGACGGCAATATGGGTGACGGCCTCTTCCGGCCGGGTGGACGGATGCCAGGTCGCCATCAGGTAAGCCTCGTCCAGCGTCACATAGGCGCTGTAACGCGCGCGCATCAGCTTTTCCGGCGTGTCGGCCACTGCCGCGCCCGAGTGATACGGCCAGCAGCAAGTTGCGTAGCGTTTGCCGCCACAGGGACAGGCTTTGTCATCGTCTTTGGCCATGATTCGCTCGCTGGTTCTGTTCAAAGGGTGCGGGTACGGGTGCGGTGTCGCTGCTGGTACAGAGATCAGGCCAGCGCACGGCCGATCAGGATCTTCTGGATGTCGCTGGTGCCTTCATAGATCTGGCACACGCGCACATCGCGATAGATGCGCTCGACCGGGAAATCCGCCAGATAGCCATAACCACCATGGATCTGGATCGCATCGGTGCAAACTTTTTCCGCCATCTCGGTGGCGAACAGCTTGGCCATGGCGGCTTCTTTCAGGCAGGGCTGGCCGGCATCCTTCATCGCTGCGGCATGCCAGACCATCTGGCGCGCGGCCTCGAGCTGTGTCGCCATGTCGGCCAGTCGGAACTGCACGGCCTGATGCTCGAACAGCGGCTTGTCAAAGCTCTGCCTGTCTTTTGCATAAAGCAGTGCCGCCTCGAAGGCAGCGCGCGCCATGCCGACCGCTTGCGATGCGATGCCGATGCGCCCGCCTTCAAGACCGGACAGCGCGATCTTGTAGCCCATGCCTTCGTCGCCTATCAGGTTGGCTGCGGGTATACGGCAATTGTCGAACAGGATCTGAGCAGTGTCGGACGAATGCTGGCCGAGCTTTTCTTCGACCCGTGCCACCACATAGCCGGGCGTATTGGTCGGCACCCAGAATGCGCTGATGCCGCGCTTGCCGGCGGCCTTGTCGGTGACGGCCATGACAATGCAGACATCGGCATTCTTGCCGCTGGTGATGAATTGCTTGACGCCATTGAGCACGTAATAGTCGCCATCGCGGCGCGCAGTGGTGCGTAGCGCCGACGCATCGCTGCCGGCATGTGGCTCAGTCAGCGCGAAGGCGCCGAGCATCTCGCCGCTGGCCAGCGGCCGCAGCCATTGCTGCTGCTGCGCCGGGGTGGCAAAGCTCATCGCGATGCTGCAGACCGGGCAGTTGTTGACCGAGATGATGGTCGAGGTACCGCCATCGCCGGCAGCGATCTCTTCGATCACCAGCGCCAGCGCCAGATAGTCGAGCCCGGCACCGCCCAATGCCTCGGGTACGGCAACGCCGAAGGCGCCCAGCCCCGCCAGCTGCTGCAAAGCGGCCTTCGGAAAACTGTGCTCGCGATCCCATTGCGCCGCGTGCGGCGCCAGCTGCTGCTGCGAAAATTCGCGCAGCGCGTCGCGGATCATCTGGTGCTGTTCGGACAGGATCATTTTGCGTCGGCCTTGCGCACAAGTGTCATCGGATCTGTCATGTCAATGGTCGTGCAAGCTGTGACGTGATCTGTCATGCCATTTCGATGGCGATTGCGGTCGCTTCGCCGCCACCGATGCACAATGAGGCCACGCCGCGCTTGCCGCCGGTCTTCTTCAAGGCGCCAAGAAGCGTGACGATGATGCGCGCACCCGAAGCACCGATGGGATGGCCAAGCGCGCAGGCGCCGCCATGAATATTGATCTTTTCATGCGGTATCTGGTGGTCGCGCATCGCCGCCATCGCAACCGCAGCGAACGCTTCGTTCACCTCGAACAGATCAACCGACTGCGTGTTCCAGCCAGTTCTGGCGTACAGCTTTTCAATGGCGCCGACCGGCGCGGTGGTGAACCAGTTTGGCTCCTGTGAATGACGGGTGTGCGCGAGGATAGTAGCGATCGGCCTGGCGCCGAGCGTGTTTGCGGTCGATGCGCGCATCAGCACCAGCGCAGCTGCGCCGTCGTTGATGGATGACGAGGAAGCCGCCGTGATCGTGCCATCCTTGCGGAAGGCTGGCTTGAGCGCCGGTATCTTGTCGAGCTTGGCTTTCAGCGGGCCTTCGTCCTTGTCAATCACCAGATCGCCGCCCTTGCCTGCCACGGTGACCGGTGCGATCTCCCATTGGAAGGCGCCATCGGCGGTCGCGGCCTGCGCGCGCTTGACCGAGGTGATGGCATACGCATCCTGGTCCTCGCGGCTGAACTGGTACTTGGCTGCGCAGTCCTCGGCATAGGTGCCCATCGAGCGGCCCTTGTCATACGCATCCTCGAGGCCATCCAGCATCATGTGGTCATAGATCATGCCGTGGCCGATCCGATAGCCACCGCGTGCCTTGGGTATCAGGTAGGGTGCATTGGTCATGGATTCCATGCCACCGGCCACCACCACGTCATTGGTTCCGGAGACCAGCGAATCAAAACCATAGATGGTGGCCTGCATCGCCGAGCCGCACATCTTGGACAAGGTGACCGCACCGGCCGACACCGGAACGCCGGCGCGGATAGCAGCCTGCCGTGCCGGCGCCTGTCCGTGGCCCGCCATCAGGCAGTTGCCGAAGATGACGTCATTGACCTGCACGGCGTCGATACCGGCGCGATCGATCGCAGCGCGGATGGCGACTGCGCCAAGCTCATGCGCTGTCAGTGAAGAAAAGTCGCCCTGAAAGGCGCCCATCGGAGTACGTGCGGCGCCGACGATGACGATAGGGTCTTGCATGGAGGTCTCCTGTACTGAAACGGTTTGCCTGATACTTTCGATTGACTGGACCTGATCGGATGGCTGAGTTGTCCTGCCTGCGCCGACCTCAGGCGGCCTTCGCCGGTGCAGCATCCGTCATTCCGTCGGGTAGGGAAGCTGCTGCCTGGTGAATGAAGCGAATCTCCTGCGGATACGGAAAGGTATCCGGCACCTGACCGTCAACAATGCTCTGCTTGCGCTGCCGCCAGTAATCGGCAGTCAGCAGCTCGGCGTGATACTTCATGAAGTATTGTCTGACCTTTGCGTTCCCGAGCAGGAAGACGCCGAACTGCTCGGGGAACACATCATTCTTCGCGATGTGATACCAGGGCTCGCTGGCCATCTCGTCTTCTTCATTGCGCGGCGCCGGTATGTCACGGAAATTGCAGTCGGTGATGTACTCGATCTCGTCATAGTCATAGAACACGACCCGGCCCTGACGGGTGACGCCGAAGTTCTTGTACAACATGTCGCCGGGGAAGATATTGGCGGCGACCAGATCGCGGATGGCATTGCCGTATTCACGCACGCCGTGCTCGAGCTTCTGTTCATCACCGGCTTTCTCAGCATCGGTCAGCCAGATGTTCAGCGGTGTCATACGGCGCTCGATGTACAGGTGCCTGACCACCACCTGATCGCGGTCTTCCTCAATCAGCGAGGGCGCGACCTGCTTTAGCTCGGCCAGCAGCTCGTCCGAGAAGCGCGAGCGCGGGAAGGCGACATTCGAATACTCGAGCGTATCAGCCATTCGACCGACGCGGTCGTGATACTTGACCAGCAGGTACTTCTCTTTCACCAGCTCGCGCGTGGTTTCCTTGGGTGCCGGGAATTGGTCCTTGATCACCTTGAACACGTAAGGGAAGGACGGCAGCGCGAACACGACCATCACCAGGCCACGGATGCCGGGTGCGACCTCGAAATGATCCGAGGAGTTCGCGAGGTGATGCAGGAAGTCGCGATAGAACGCAGCCTTGCCCTGCTTGTGCAGACCAAGCACGGTGTAAATCTCGCTGCGCGGTTTGTTCGGCAAGATCGCCCGCAGGAATTTCACATAGGCAGACGGCACCTCCATGTCGACCATGAAATAGGCGCGCGTGAACGAGAACAGCAGTGTCAGCTGCGTGGTATCAGTGAGCACGGTGTCGAGATACATTTCGCCGCTGCGGTTGTGCAGCACCGGTATCACGAAGCCGAACGACTGATTGCCATTGACCAGGCGGCCGATGATGTAGGCGCCCTTGTTGCGGAAGAACGGGCTGGCCAGTACCTGTATCTGGTGATTGGCCTCGGGCGGATGATCGCCCAGCAACAGGCGCAGCCGGGCCTCGACCAGTACGACATCACGCTCCAGGTCGGCAAACTCGCCCTTGAACTGGAAATTCGTCATCAGACGCCGCACCGAGCCACGCAAGCCGTCGTGCCCCGGATAGTAGACGCGATAGGCGGGCACGCCCTCGCGCGGCTCGATGTACTCGGTCGAGATGGTTGGCCAGACGAAAATGAAGTCGTTGTTGAAGTAGTTGCGGTGCAGGATGTTGCAGCAAACAGAATTGAAGAAAGTCTCGGCCAGTTCCGGCTGCCGGTGCTCGGTCAGCATGCCGATGTAGTGCAGCTTGACCTCGCGCCAGACCGTATCGGTGAGCTCGGCCTCATCGTACTCATCTTCCAGCGCCTGCACACATTCCTTCACGCGATGATCATAGAAGGCGATCCGCTCGCGCGCCTCGGCCTGCGCCTGCGCCCAGGTCAAGTTCTCGAAATGACGACGCGCGGCCTGGCTCGATTGCCTGAACAGCCGGTAGTGCTTGTCAAAGCCATCCATGATGACGCGCGCGATATCGAAGGCGATCTGCGAGGACAGCAGTTTCGGGAAATGCTGCATGGGCTCTCTCCGGTCAGGCAGTCTCTGCGAACAGTTCGCGACCGATCAGCATGCGACGAATCTCGCTGGTGCCGGCGCCGATCTCGTACAGCTTCGCATCGCGCCACAGTCGGCCGGTCGGGTAGTCATTGATATAGCCGTTGCCACCGAGCGCCTGTATCGCCTCGCCAGCCATCCAGGTCGCCTTCTCGGCGGCGTACAGTATCGCGCCGGCCGCATCCTTGCGCAGCGCCCTGACCTGTTCCGGCGACTGTGCGCGGTCGCAAGCCTGGCCCACCGCATACACATAGGCCTTGCAGGCCATCATGGTCGAGTACATGTCCGCCAGCTTGCCCTGCATCAGTTGGAATTCGCCGATCGGCTGGCCGAACTGCTTGCGCTCATGCACATAGGGCACCACCACGTCCATGCAAGCCTGCATGATGCCGAGCGGGCCACCGGAGAGCACGGCGCGCTCATAGTCGAGGCCGGACATCAGTACGTTCACGCCACGACCCAGGCCGCCGAGCACGTTCTCGGCCGGCACTTCGCAATCCTGGAATACCAGCTCGCCCGTGTGCGAGCCGCGCATGCCAAGCTTGTCGAGCTTTTGCGCGACCGAGAATCCCTTGAAGCCCTTCTCGATCAGGAAGGCGGTGATGCCGCGCGGGCCGGCCTCGATGTCATTCTTTGCATAGACCACCAGCACATCGGCATCGGGGCCGTTGGTGATCCACATCTTGCTGCCATTGAGCACCCAGCGATCGCCCTTGAAATCGGCGCGCAATTTCATGTTGACCACATCGGAGCCCGCGTTCGGTTCGGACATGGCGAGCGCACCCACATGCTCGCCACTGATCAGTTTGGGCAGATAGCGCTGCCGCTGCTCTTCACTGCCGTTGCGGCGGATCTGGTTCACGCACAGATTGGAGTGCGCACCATAGGACAGGCCGACCGAGGCGGATGCGCGCGAGATCTCTTCCATCGCGATGATGTGGGCGAGATAACCAAGCGCGCTGCCGCCGTACTGTTCATCGGCGGTGATGCCTAGCAGGCCGAGCTCGCCCATCTTGCGCCACAGATCCATCGGGAACTGGTCACTACGGTCGATCTCTGCCGCGCGCGGCGCGATCTCGCTCTCGGCAAACTGGCGCACGGCTTCGCGCAGCGCGGCGATATCCTCGCCGTGGTCGAAGCTGAGTCCGGGCAGGTCAATCATCTTGTGTCTCCAAGGTATACGTGTGGCTGCTGGGTGGCTGCGGGCGGCATCGTCGTATGCGCGCTCAGGCAGCGCGCGAACGTGACGCGGATTTTTTCCGGGCCGGTGCGGCGTCGACGAGCATGCGCCGGCATTGTTCTTCATGCGCAGTGATCTCGGCTAGCGTGACCTCGATGTCCTCGCGCTGCTGCTCGAGCGATTCGCGATGGCGCGCCAGCACGGCGAGGAAACGCTTGAGCTGAGCAGTCGAGTCCTTGGGCGACTCGTACATATCGACCAGGTCCTTGATCTCCGACAGCGTCAGGCCAAGGCGCTTGCCGCGCAGCGTGAGCTTCAGGCGCGTGCGATCGCGTGCGCCATAGACGCGCGTGCGCCCGCCGGCGCCCTCGCGGCGCGGACTGATCAGCCCCTGGTCTTCATAGAAGCGGATCGCGCGCGGCGTGATGTCGAACTCGCGCGCCAGCTCGGTGATGGTGTAGGTCGCCATGGTCTCCGGGAACCAGGGCCGGCCTGACGCGCAACGCGGCCTTGCCGCCGGCGGCGCGATGCCGGGCCCTGTAGAATGAACGTTTACGTAAACGTCAATCAGGCGCCTATTGTAGGCGGGGCAAGGGGAAAAGCAAGCCCTGCCGCCCTGCCCGGGTCGCCGCGACGAACTCCCGATATATCGCATGAATCCTCAGGAATCCGAGCTTCACTATCCTTTCGGCGACAGCTTGCCGGACACGGGCTGCACGATCGAAGTGGCAACAGGCGTGCGCTGGCTGCGCATGGGACTGCCGTTCGCACTCAACCACATCAATCTCTGGCTGTTGGAAGATGGCGAGGGCTGGACCGTGATTGATTGCGGCATCGCCACTGATGAGACGCGCGATGCATGGGAACAGGTGTTCGCCCAGGAATTGCGGGGTCGGCCGATACGGCGCGTGATCGCGACTCACTGCCATCCCGACCATGTGGGCCTGTCGGCCTGGCTGTGCGAGCGCTGGAACGCACCGCTGCAGATGACGGTCGGTGAATATGGCTTGGCACGGATGATGAGCGCCGGCCTGCCCGGTGCGGACGGTCCGTCGATGATCCCGCACTTCCGCAGCCATGGCCTGACCGACCCCGACAAACTGGCCGCGCTGGATGGTCGCAAGTCCTATTACCCGACGCTGGTGCCCAAGGTGCCCGAGCATTTCCTGCGACTGGAAGAACGCACGCCGATCAAGATCGGCGAGCATGGCTGGCGAGTGATCACCGGTTTCGGGCACTCGCCCGAGCATGCGGCGCTGTACTGCGACGCACTCGGCGTGCTGATCTCGGGGGATATGGTGCTGCCGCGCATTTCGACCAATACCTCGGTGTTTGCGATCGAGCCCGAGGCTGATGCAGTCGGCCAGTATCTGAGCTCGCTGGAGAAATTCCTGCCACTGCCCGAGGACACGCTGGTACTGCCCTCGCATGGCAAGCCCTTCCGCGGACTGCATAAACGCGTCGCACAGCTGCAGGCACATCATGCGGAACGGCTGGATGAGGTGCGCGTGGCCTGCGCCACGCCGCAATCGGCCGCCGACATCGTGCCGCTGATGTTCAAGCGCGAACTGGACATGCACCAGTTGAGCTTCGCGATGGGCGAGGCGCTCGCGCACCTGCACCGGCTCTGGTATGCGGGTGAGCTGAAGCGTGTGGAAGGTAACGACGGCGTGTTGCGATTTGTGCTCGGGAACTGAAGGCTCAGGATTGCAGCCGGCGAGCCGCCAGTGCGCAACGCTGGTCAATCATTGCCACGATTTTCTCAGGCAGCGAACAATGGGCAAAGCGCTCATCTGTCAGTAAGCTGCGCGCTGCCGGCGGCAGTTCTTCAGTGAATCGCAACACTCGCTTGCGCGTCTGCGCCTTCGACAGTCCGGCCTCTTCGGCAAACTGGTCCCAGTGCCGAAGCTGGATGTCGGCGAACTGGTATTTGCTGCCCAGTTTCATCGCCATCTTTGATGCCAGCTGAGGGTAGACAGCGGTGCACAGCACGTCATACATGGGCGCAAGCGCTGAAAGCTTGTCGGTGTATAGCAAGGAAAAATTCTTTGCGTGCGCATCGTGATTGCCAACCAGCGCATTGAACACCACATAGTCGAGCAGCCTAAGCACTTGCGGTGCGCTCGGGCGAGTCACTCTGCGCACGAGGTCGAAACATGCCGGCAGGCCTGGCCCGCCTTCATTCTGGTACTTAAGCTCCGGCACGACCGCAAGCGCCTGGCAAAAATCTTCCTGGTGCAGTCGCGTGATCTGGCCATCATTAGCCATGCCGCGGTCGTAGCGGGTGACCAACAGAATCTGACGATCGCCGATGGCATGCACGATGGCCTGCGCGGCCGGCAGCTTCATTGCATTGGCCAAGGCCAGACAGAAAGCCTCGTTGACGACGCTATCGTCAAGCGATCGAATCGCCGGCTTCAAGATGTGGGTGCTGGGTTGTCCGCTTTTCGGCAAGCCAACCCTGTTGCCATCAAAGACGACGGGCAATTTGTCTTGCGCGCCGGCCAGCGACATGCGCAGGCCATCACGACCTGCAAGCATAGGACGCTGGGGCAACTCATCCAGCAGCTTGTGCAATGCGGACGCGTCCAGCCATTCAATGTCGGCCGACTTCACGAGCTGCGGGGTGCTGCCGACGGGCAGAAAAGTGATCGCTCCTGCACACTCACCACCAATGGCCGCCAGCAGCGCAAAGTCATTTCGGCTGGACACCTGACATTGTTGTGCAATCAGCTGTCGTAACTGCCCCTCGGGCAGCAGGCCGGCAAAGAAAGGGCGGCACTCGCGGTCATCAAAAGCTTGCTCTCGCAAGGGCAGCGAGCAAGACAAGGCGACCGAACCGGATTGCGCGAGCCACCGGGCGCCATATGCAAAGCCGAGCCGGTCAGCATCGAGCGAGAGCATGCCTACCTGATCTGTATGCCACCAGACACCCAGCTCATGCTTAGCCATGATGCGCACCGGAGGAATCAATAGGGTCAGCGTCCAGCCCGTGAAGCATCAGCTTGCCACCCAGTACGTCAATCACACGCAGTACTTGCTGAAGCCTGAGGGTGGGCTTGCCAGCCTCCAGATCGACGATGAAACGTACGCCAACGCCGGCCGCCAGCGCGAGTTCGGGCTGCGAGAGCCCTAGCCGCTTTCGCGCTGCGAGGATTTGGATACCGAGTGTCTCTGGCGTATCCAGCTGGATCATGGCTGCCTCCATCAATCAGGCTCGAATTTCCCGATCGGGAAATTATGCGAGGAAGCAGCGGCATATGCAAGGTAAATTTACCGATCGGGAAATTTACCTGCCAATGCTCTGGGAATAAAGCAAAATTACCCGATCGGGAAATTTCCGGCGCGCGAATGAGCGCAGCTCAATGGGCTCAAGCGACCGCTAGCTCACGCAAATAGCGCAGGCCTGCAATCGCGCGGCTGCCATACCAGGAGAGCATCTCGCCATCAACCAGGCGCACCGGTTTGCCAAGCTGCCGCTCAAGCGCGTCAGCATGTTCTTCGGTAAATCGATACGGCTCGCTGGAGAGCAGCACTTCATCTATCTGATCAACTATCTGATCGCTCCAGCGAAAGCCAGGATAGCGCGCCTCTGACGGCGCCTGCCATTGCTGCCAGCCGAGCAGCGCCAGCATGCGCGCGATATAGGTATCACGCGATACCGTCATCCACGGGTCTTGCCAGATGCAGTAGAGGACGCGCTTGCCGCCGCTGTCTTTGCCGCTGTCGCTGCTGCTGTTTTTACCCCTTGCTTTGCCGCCGCCCTTGTCGACACCGCTGCTGCCACTGTCATGCCTGCCATCGCAGAGCCGGGCAGCCAGCTCTCGCGTGAGCGCAAGTTCAGTCTGCAGCTGCGCGCACAAGGCCTCGGCATGTTCGCCGGCACCGAAGATACCGCCCAGCAGCCGGTACAGCGTGAAGTTGTCTTCCGGCGCAAGCGGATGGGTGACGATGATGTTGGTTACGAAGGTCGCGATCTGCTCGACCGTGGGCTTGTCGTTTTCGTCGATGTTGACGACCAGATGCGTGGGCTGCAGTCGGCGGATCTTGTCGATGTTGACGTCCTTGGTGCCGCCTACCTTGGGCACCGCAGCCAGCAGCGCGGCCGGATGAATGCAGAAACCGGTGCGGCCGGCCAGCTGCGGCGCGAGCCCAAGCTCGCAGATCAGTTCGGTGACGGAGGGCACCAGCGAAACGATGCGCACAGCCTCGCCGGCAGCGACCGGGCGGTGGACGGTGCCGACGGCATCGATCAGCTCGCCTTCTGCTGCGTTGTCATCGTCAGGCACGCTCATGCCACGCTCATTGCTGATGGCCGCGCTCGATGTCCTGCACCGAGGGCTTGTGCGGGGCGCGCGCGAAGGCGGCGTCATAGAGCCAGTTCGGCATCAGCTTCAGCAACCATGACACGATGCGCATCGGCCAAGGTATGACTGCATAGCTGCGGCCGCCATCGATGACGCGCACAGCGCTGCGCGCAAAGCGTTCGGCCGGCATCAGGAAGGGCATAGCATAAGTGTTTACCTGCGTCATTGGCGTGTCGATGTAGCCGGGCGCGATGGTCACGACGCGTATGCCATGACGGCGCAGCTCGACGCGTAGCGATTCGCAATAGCTGATCATCGCGGCCTTGGACGCACTGTAGGCCTCGGCACCCGGCAGGCCGCGTATGCCGGCCACGCTGGCAATACCGACCAGCCTCAGATTGCGCGCGCCGGCCGCAGCCTGTGCCTTCATGGTCGAAATGAAGGGCGCGAAGGTGGCGGCCGAGGCCACCACATTGGTCTGCAGGATGCGCTCGATGACGGCAATGTCGCCGTCGCGCTCGGTCAGCGTGCCGTAGGAGATGCCGGCATTGGCGATCACGATGTCGATACCGCCGGCGCGATGGATAAAGTCGGATGCAGCCGCGGCAACTGCCGGATGATCATTGACATCCACCGCATAGGCAGCATGCAAGGCGGGATTGGGCAGCGAGGCGATCAGCTCATCAAGCCGGTCGCCGCGCCTTGCCAGCAGCCCGAGGCGCGCGCCGCGCGCCGCATACTCGCGCGCCAGCGCGCTACCGAGCCCGCTGGAGGCGCCGGTGATGAAGATGCGCTTCAATTATTTTTTCTTGGCGACCAGCGCATCCATCACTTGCAGCGTGGCGGCGTTCATCTGCTCTTCCGACGAACCACGCATGGTCTGGCCGACAATGGACGGCGAGGTGATGTACTGGCCGTCGATGACAACGGTTGGCACGCCATCGATGCGGAAGGTTTCCTGCAGCTGGCGCACACGATTGACCTTGGACTGCACAGTGAAGGAGTTGAAGGTGTCGGTGAACTTCTTCATGTCTACGCCCTGCTTCTCGATGAAGGCCATGATCTGCTCTTCGCGATCAAGCTTCTGGCGGTTGGCATGGATGGCCTCGAACACTGCGCGATGCAGGTCAAGCCGGTTCATTGCCTCGAGCGCGTAGTACAGCTTCTGCTGCGGCACGAAGGATTCGCGGAAACCGACCGGCACGCGCTTGACCACGATACGATCGCCCTGCTTCTTCGACCATTCGGCCAGATGGGGCTCGAACTGGTTGCAGTGCGGGCAGTTGTACCAGAAAAATTCCAGCACCTCGACCTTCTTGCCGGTATCGGTCGGCACTGCTTGCGACAGGCGCTGGTACTCCTTGCCTTCGACCGGCGCATTGGGCGCAGCAACGGCCGAGGCGGCGATCAGTCCGAAACAGGCAATGGCAAACAGGCGTTGCAGGAGTCGCATGGTTTTCCTCTGTGCTAGTGGGTCGAATCAATCTTGTTATCGGTATCGATCGGTATCGGTATTTTTGATGCTGTCGGCATCGCTGCCGGTCTTGCCATAGCCATCGCCATGGATAGCGTTGAATTCGTCGCAGATGTTATCGCTGTCGCCGCCGGCAGCGCCGCGCCTGAAACAGATGCTTACTTCGGCACCCGGACCACGGCCGCGTCCACGCCATTGTCGGACAGCCGAACGCGCGCGCGATTCATTGCCTCCACATCGGCAAACGGCCCCACGCGCACACGATACAAGGTACCCAGCTCTGACTTGCGCTCGGCAATGGAAGCGGCCACGCCCATCAATGCCAGCCGCCCCTTGGTGGCCTCGGCATCCTGCAGCTCGCGGAACGCTCCGGCCTGCAGATAGTAGGTGAAGGCGTCGCCGCTTGCCGAAGGCGCAGCGGCAGTCGGGGTAGCGGATGCCGGGGCAGTGGCGGCCGGCGATTGTACCGTGGCAGTTGTCTTGTCATTGCGCTGCGGGGCAGCAGGCGCGACCGCCGGTGTCGGCTGCGGCTCGGCCGGCCTTCTGGCGGCCGGTGTCGATGTCGCGGATGACGATGACGCCGGCGCAGCAGATGGCGCAGGCTGTGCAGGTGCAGGCTGCGCTGGCGCGGGCCGAGCCGGTGCCGGCGTCAATGCCGGCTCATCATCATCGAGGCGCTCGCGTCGCTCGCGTGCGCCGCCGGGCAGGGTCTTGTTCGGGTCACCGAGCTCGCCGGCCGGCTGCGACTGTTTGCCCAGCTTGTCGACGAAAGGCAGCGGCGTCTTCATGATGGTCATGGCCACGCCAACAGCCACCATCAGGCCAATGATGAGCCCGATGATCAGGCCGGCAAAGGTGCCGCCCAACTGGCGGGACCGTGGTCGCGGAAAGCGGCGGTGGCGAGTTGCGCTCATGCGATGTGCTTGCGTCTGAAAACGGTTGCCTTACATCCGGGCTGGCGCGGAAACGCCGATCAGCTGCAGGCCGTTGCGCAGCACCTGACGGGTAGCCAGCAACAGCGCGAGGCGAGCGAGCTTGAGCGATTCATCATCGACCAGTACGCGCTCGGCGTTGTAGTAGCTGTGCAGCTCCCCGGCCAGGTCGCGCAGATAGAACGCCACCTGGTGCGGCGCAAATTCTTCGGCCGCCTTTGTCAGCATTTCCGGGAATTCGGCCAGCTTGGCCAGCAAGCTGGCTTCGCGCGGCGCAACCAGCGGCGACAGCTCGGCCTTCACGAGCGCTGCCTCGTCGCCGCCCCACTGGGCCAATACTGAGCAGATGCGCGCGTGCGCATACTGTACATAGTAGACCGGGTTTTCGTCGGATTGCGCGAGCGCTAGGTCGACATCGAAGACGAACTCAGTATCAGCCTTGCGCGAGATGAGGAAGAAGCGTACCGCATCACGGCCGCGGGTCAGGTCGCGCGTGCCATCGGCGCTAACGGCATCGCCGGCCGACCATTCGATCAGATCGCGCAGTGTGACGTAGGAACCGGCACGCTTGGAGATCTTCACCTCTTCGCCGTTCTTCATCACGGTGACCATCTTGTGCAGGACATAGTCCGGATAGCCGGCCGGTATGCCCACACCGGCCGCCTGCAGGCCGGCGCGCACGCGCGCGATCGTGCCGTGATGGTCGCTGCCCTGAATGTTGATCACCTTGTGATAACCGCGCTGCCATTTGGTGATGTGATAGGCGACGTCCGGCACGAAGTAGGTAAAGGTGCCGTCGGACTTTTTCATCACGCGGTCCTTGTCGTCGCCGTAGTCAGTGCTCTTCAACCACAGCGCGCCATCCTGCTCGAAAGTCTTGCCGGCTTTGTTCAGCGCATTGACCGCCGCGTCGACCTTGCCGTCGGTGTACAGCGAGGATTCGAGATAGTAATGATCGAAGCGCACACCGAAGGCCTGCAGGTCCAGGTCCTGCTCGTGGCGCAGATAGGTAACAGCAAAACGGCGTATCGATTCGATGTCATTCACATCGCCACTGCCGGTGACCGGCTCGCCATTGGCTGCGGACACGGTCTTTTTGGCGAGGAAGTCGGCGGCGATGTCGGCGATGTAGTCGCCGTTGTAGGCGGATTCGGGCCAGTCGGCGTCGCCAGGCTTGAAGCCACGTGCGCGTGCCTGTACCGAGGCAGCCAGTGTCGCGATCTGCACGCCGGCGTCGTTGTAGTAGAACTCGCGCAGCACCTCATGGCCTTGGGCCTCAAGCAGTGCGCAGATGGCATCGCCGAGCGCACCCTGACGACCATGGCCCACATGCAGTGGCCCGGTCGGGTTGGCGGACACGAACTCGACCAGCACCTTGTTGCCCGCGCCCTCATTGGAAAGGCCGTAGCACTGCGCGTCGGCAAACACACGGCGCACCACATCCTGCTTGGCAGCAAGTGCGACGCGCAGGTTAATGAAACCCGGGCCGGCGACCTCGACCGCTTCCAGCAGGCCGGCACGGGCCGGCGCGGCCATCACGGCCTCGCTGAGCGCCTGTGCCAGTTCACGCGGATTTTTTTTCAGTGGCTTGGCCAGCTGCATCGCAATGTTGCAGGCCAGATCGCCATGCGAAGGATCGCGCGGGCGCTCGAGCGTGATCACGGGCATGGGCAGCGCCGTCTCGATGCCGGCCAGCATAGGCGCGATGGCGTCGGCAAATAATTGGGCGATCTGTTCTTTGTGTCTGGATTGCATCGGGAGCGGGAATTCGGTACTGCCGCGCGGACAGGCGGCAAAGGCGAGATTATAGCCGCCGCCCCCCGCTTTCGCCGCGAGATCTGAGGCCAACGCCACCCTTGGCCGATGAGCTAACCGGGCCACCGCTAGAGCCCCTGAACTTTGGCTTACAGCGCCACTCCATCACGCCATGGAAAAACTGACTCCGCTCAAGCCTTACTTGCTAATGCTGGCGCTGATCGCCGCATTGACCGGGCTGCGACTGGCCTTGCTACCGATCATGAATTATGTCGGCCCGGTCGCTGTGTATTTTTTTGCGACGGCAGTGTCGGCGCTGATCGGTGGGCTGCGGCTGGCGGTGTTTACCTGCACGGTATGCGTATTGGTGGCCGTGTATTTCTTCATTGAACCGGCATACAGCTTCAAGATCGCCAAGCCGGCCGATATCGCGCTGACCGCGATCTTCATTATCAATGCACTGATGTTCGGTATTGCCGGAGAGATTTTCAAGCGTTCTCGCGAACGCACACTGGAGCTGCTGGCCTCGCTGGAGCATGCCAAGCAAAACATCGAGCTAAACAGCCAAACTATGCACGCACTGCTTGAGTCTTCATCACAGGGCATCTTCGGTATCTCCGGCGATGGCACCATCAAGATCGCGAACCGGGCAGCGCACCAGATGTTCGGCTACGAACCGGCCGAGCTACTCGGCAAATCGATCGAATTGCTGGTGGATGCGCCGCAACGCGCGATGCATGCACGTCACCGGCACGACTTTTTTGCGGCACCCAAGGAAAGACCGATGATGCACGGCCTCGTCCTGAAAGGCCGGCGCAAACATGGCGAGCTATTTCCCATTGAGGCGCTGATCACGGTCACCGATACCGCCGACGGCCGCATGGGGGTAAGCTTTGTCTCCGACATCACCGAGCGCAAGCGCGCCGAGGAAAAGCTGCGCCACGCTGCACAACATGATGCACTGACCGGCCTGCCGAACCGGGCGCTGGTCTACGAGATCGGCGCGCAGCTGATTGGCGGCGCAAAGCGCCACAAACAACAAAAGCTGGCGGTGATGTTCTTTGACCTCGATCGCTTCAAGCCGATTAATGACACCTACGGACACCGCACTGGCGACCTGATGCTGCAGGAAGTCGCGCGCCGCCTCAAGACCTCGGTGCGCTCCAGCGATCTGGTGGGACGGTTGGGCGGCGATGAATTCGTCGCGGTGCTGACCGAGCTGCAATCGGATGCGCATCTTGAAAGCATTGCCTCGCACCTGCTCAAGCGCCTGTCCGAACCTTATCGTATCGAATCGCTGGAACTGCACACATCGCCATCGATCGGCATCAGCCTCTATACCGACGATGGCAATGACATCGACCTGTTGATACGCCGTGCGGATGCGGCGATGTATCACGCAAAAAGCCGGGGGCGGAATAACTACCAGTATTTTTCCGAGGAGATCCGCAGCAATACCGCGAATGTCTTCGCGCTCGAGCAAAGGCTGCGCCGCAGCCTGCATGAGGAAGATTTTGGCCTCGCTTATCAGCCCGTGGTCGACATGAAGAGCGGCCGGATGGTCGCCGTCGAGGCGCTGATACGCTGGCGCCAGCCGGATGGTGCAGAGCTGATGCCAGGTGATTTCATAGCGGCTGCCGAGGCTAGCGGCCTGATCCACCAGATCGGCGAGTGGGTGATACGCGAAGCCTGCCGACAGCATGAAAAGTGGCGGCACGAGGGGCTGCCGCCGATGCGTATCGCGGTCAATGTATCGCCGATGCAGTTTCGTTCGCCCGACTTCCGCGATCGTCTGCTGGCGGTGCTGGATGCGACCGCAATGGATCCGGCCTGTCTGGAGCTGGAAGTCACCGAGACCACGGTGATGAGCCGCATCGAAGAGGCCACCAAGACCCTGTCATGGCTGAAGGACCTCGGCTTGCGAGTCGCGCTGGATGATTTCGGCACCGGCTACTCCAGCCTCAGTCATCTGGCTCAGCTACCGATCGACAAGCTGAAGGTAGACCAGGCATTTGTCACCCATATCGACACCGATCTGCGTTCGCTCGCAATCGCCGAGACCGTGCTGGCGCTGGGCCAGAAGCTGGGCGTCGAGACCGTGGCCGAGGGCATCGAGAATCCCGGTGCCTACAGCATGCTGCGCGATCTCGGTTGCGGCCTCGGTCAGGGATATCTGATCGGGCGTCCGATGCCGCCGCAGCAATTGCGTGACTGGCACTTCGCGCGCGAATCCTCGCTGCAGTCAATGCCGGCCTGAGGCAATGTGCGCCGCGCTTGTCGCTGATTAAGGAGCAGTCGCGACCCTGGCTCGCCCACCCATCACGCTTGTCAACGCTCAATGATGCGCGCAAGCCCTTCCCTAAGTTCTCGGATGGTCAGACCGGCAAAGGCCGGCGGCATATCCATTCAACAGGGATCACAGGGGAGCGGACATGAGAGTTTGCGTTCAGGGAAGCGCAGGTGCGCTATTGCTGTTGTTGCTGGCCGGCTGCGGCGGCGGCAGTGATGGCGGGTCGCAGGGCGGTAGCGTGATCAGGCCGGATCAAAGCGGTACCACCACCATGAATTGTGCGGAGCCGGACGCGCACTGCACTGGCAGCACGATATTGCGCACCGACAGCGGTATCGCTGTCACTGCATCCAGCGTGCAGGTGTATGCGGTGTCCACCAATGATCTTGAGGTACCGAACACCTCGCCGGCGGTAGCCTTCGGTTTGCTGCCGGCGACTGGCGGGCTGGCAGATATCCGAATCAAGCGCAATACCGAAGGACTGGTGAACTCGACTGCGCTGATACTGACCGGCTTCGGCCTGTCCTGGGATGGACAAACCGAACGGCCGCCCATCATCGAGACCTTCGAGCCGCGCGCGGGTCGGGTGCAGCTGGACAGCAGCGGCAAGATCAGCTTGTCTGCCTTGCCGCCACCGAACGACCTGAATTTTTACAACTATGCCCGCCGGGGCAGGACGGCCACGCAGGCCAATTACGCAAACAACAGCTACTTCCCGCGTGAAGAGCCCGTACGCTGCCCGTCGGATGCGATGCCCTGCTTCCAGCGCGAGACAGAGGGACTGCAGGCCTTTGCCGGCGACTGGCGCCGGGGCGGCACGATACCGGACAATGCGCTCGGCTCGAGGCTGCATGAGGATGGCGCGACCGAGGCCGGCGACAACGCCGATGCCAACGGCAATCCAGTGGCACCGCCCGAAGGCCGCGGCGTGCCTCATCCCGGCTTCAAGGGCTTCCGTAATTTTCATAACTGGAGCTACCAGTACGCCAACCTCGCTTCATGGATCTCGCAGGATACGGTGGAGATTTCGGAATGGGGCGGCACCTACGAGCACAACAAGGGCCGGCGCGGCTTTGTCGCCTATGGTCAGGTGACACCCCCCTCATCCATACCGACCACGGGCGCGGTGCGCTACATCGGCACCCTGAAAGGCTGGTGGAGCTATGAGCCGGGACTGGACTCCTATCCGCTGGCCGGCGACATCGAGGCCATCGTCGACTTCGCCGCGCGCACGGTGCGCCTGACTGTCACCAACACCCGCATCGACGAAGGCGACCAGGACCCCCTGCCGCTGGGCCTGACCGCGACCATCAACATCAGCAGCGCGCAATTCGCCAATTACTTCAGCGGCGCGGCAGCCAATGCAGACTTGTCGGGCGCAGTGAGCGGGCGCTTCTTCGGCCCGGTCAGTGGTAGCGGCAGCAGCGGACCGGCAGAGCTGGCGGGTGCATTCCGGCTGATCACCGGCAGCAACGGACCGGTCACCATCGGCGGCTTCCTGCTCAGAAAGCCCTGAGCCGGCTACAGCCCCCCCGCTTGCGCGTTGCAGGCCAGCGCGATGGATGGTTCATGGACCGAGATCGTTTTGCCAAGCCGGCTGTCTAAATGATTCAGTCAGCGGAAACAAGACGACCATCACGGAACTTCACCATGAAAGCATTTGAAATCCATCGCGCGACCAAGTGCCGCGCGAAGCTGCGTCTTGGCATGTCCGGGCCGGCCGGCAGTGGCAAGACCTATTCGGCATTACTGATCGCCCATGGTCTGGGCGGCAGCATAGGCATGATCGATACTGAGCACGGCAGCGGCGATCTGTATGCAGACCTGCTGCCCGAGGGCTATGACGTGCTGCGGCTCACGCCGCCTTTCACGCCAGCTCGCTATGTGGAAGCGATACATGCGCTGGAAGACGCCGGCGTGCAGACCATCATCGTCGACAGCCTGTCGCATGCATGGACCGGCGAAGGCGGCTCGCTCGACCGGCACGGCAAGATCGCCGATCGCTCTGGCAACAGCTGGCAAGCATGGCGGCAAGTGACGCCCGAGCACAATGCACTGGTCGAGGCGATGTTGCAGAGCCCCTGCCATGTGATCGCGACCATGCGCGCCAAGACCGAATACGTGCAAGAGAAAGATGAGCGCACCGGCCGGCAGGTGGTGCGCAAGATCGGACTTGCGCCGGTAATGCGGGATGGCATCGAGTATGAATTCACTGTATTCATGGAACTCGACAGCCAGCATCTGGCGCATGTCGGCAAGGACCGTACGCGTCTTTTCGACGGCATGATCCTGCGGCCCGACGAGCAGATGGGCCGCGAGCTGCTGGCATGGCTGGACAGCGGCGCTCAGGAACCGGTGCGCATCGGCCTGCACGATGCCCAGCGCCAGGCCCTGCTGCAGGCCATCGAATCCTCGGACAACGTGGATGCGCTGTACAAATCCTTTTCACATGCTTACCGCGCCGCGAATTCATTGCAGGACTTGTCGGCGCTGGATGAATTCACGCAGGCCAAGGACAGGCGCAAGGCCACGCTGGAAAGCCGGCAGGAGGGTGAGCAGCCCATACCCGCCTGAGCCGGCCCACGCCAGCCGGATGGGCGACAACACCATGAACAACAAGAACTGCCAGCGCCATCAGCCGATGGCAGCCAGCATCAGCAAGCTACGCATATCTCGGGACACGTTGGAAAACCAAGGACATCACGATGACTGGAACCCTGAACAAGGCGCTGCTGATCGGGCATCTCGGGCATGACCCGGATGTGAGGACGATGAACAGTGGCGAACCTGTCGCCCACCTCTCCATCGCCACCAGCGAAGCATGGAAAAACAAATCCACCGGCGCGCGACGCGATGCCACCGAGTGGCATCGTGTGGTGCTGTACAAACGGCTGGCCGAGCTGGCGCAACAGCACCTGAAAAAAGGCGCATTGGTCTATATCGAAGGTCATTTGCAGACCCGCAAATGGACCGGCAAGGATGGCATTGAGCGCCACACGACCGAGATCGTCGGTGATGAATTACGAATGCTGCACCGCGGCTCGGACAGCCGGCCGCCGCTACAGATGCATGAGGATCCGGTGCCCGACAGGCAATTAGTGCAGCGCGAACGCACTGCGGGACAAGGCATACCGTTCTAAACGGCGAACAGGGCGCAACAACGAAGCACTCAGCGGGGACAAGTCCTCAGGGTGAGCCGCCTGCAGGCTTGCTGCCGGAGGCGTCATGCGACCCGTTAGCCAGTCATCACGATCGTTCAAGGGCGAAACCCAGCCCGTCGTGCCGATTGCTGCGCCCACAAAGTTGCTGGTACTCCACGGCAGCGAAATTGCGCCTGTTGCGATCGAGTACCTGAACAAGATCATCAAAGCTACCTCTCTGTCGCACCAGACATTGAGCGTCGACGATCACTGCCCCGGCATCACGGCACGGGATGCGGTGAACCGTCTGGCCCGCAACGGCGATGCGGGATCGCACCTGTTGCTTTCCGCGCATGGATGGACGCCGTCCATGCCAAAGGGGCTTGAGCGCAAGGGAAAGCACGCGGTCAGCATCTCGGCGGTTGAAGCAACTTCGATCTCGACCAAGTATGTGCTGGATCGGATCGCGGATACCCTGGCCGGCAGCCAGGCCCGGCGCATGAATGTTGGCGGCTCACGCCCATTTATCCATATCGAAAGCTGCGGTGCCGGCGTGCTTCGCAAGGAACTCATTCCCGGATCGGCATTCTGGCGCAGCGTCAATGTGCTGGTGT
>JACCDH010485538.1_pt1 | contig 20819 bp, 17 predicted proteins | sample 7442481 | NCBI WGS metagenome assembly JACCDH01 (sample SAMN15323433, study PRJNA562643) | freshwater metagenome | isolation source: river surface water | place: USA:Blue River Watershed | collected 2017-08-15 | reverse complement strand
TGATGCCAAAGCGGTCGTTCGGGCCCTCGATGACGTTGTGGTTGAGCCGGTTGGCGCGGATGTAGGCCAGCGCCGCGTACCACTTGTAATCGAACAGACGTGCTTCCTGCTCGAGCGCGGTGTCGGGCCAGCGGATGTGCACGCCGCCCGCAGGCATCTCGAATTCGGGCAGCACGATGTTCACCCGCTCGGGGTCGATGTGGGCGGTGGCGCTGGACTCGACGATCTCCTGGATCGTCTTCATGCCGGCCCACACGCCGGCAAAGCGGCTCATGGCGATCGCGTGCAGGCCCTGGTCCAGGATATCTTGCACGCTGGCCGGGAAGAAGACCGGCAGGCCACAGGCTTTGAAGATGTGGTCGCTCTGGTGCGCCGCCGTGGAACTCTTGGCCACGTGGTCATCCCCGGCCACCGCCAGCACGCCGCCCCAGGGCGTGGTGCCGGCCATGTTGGCGTGCTTGAACACATCCGAGCAGCGGTCCACGCCCGGGCCCTTGCCGTACCAGATGCCAAACACGCCATCGAAGCGGTTGGTGCCGGGCGGGGCAAAGCCCAGCTGCTGGGTGCCCCACAGGGCGGTGGCGGCGAGTTCTTCGTTGACGCCGGGTTGGAAAACGATGTTCTGTGCCTTCAGGTATTTCTGCGCTTTCCACAGCGCCTGGTCATAGCCGCCCAGGGGCGAGCCCCGGTAGCCGCTGATGAAGCCGGCGGTGTTCTTGCCCGCCAGCGCATCGCGCTGGCGCTGCAGCATCGGCAGTTTGACCAGGGCCTGCACGCCGCTCATGAAGGCCCGTCCCACGTCCAGGCTGTACTTGTCGTCCAGCGTCACGGTTTCCAGGGCTTGGCGGATGTGGTCGGGCAGGGGGGCGTTCATGGCCGGTCTCCTAGGGGGGTGCTGCTGTCGGCCAGTGTAGGGGTTTGGGGCCGACAGGTGCTTGCTTTTGGCGACAGGATTTGCCCTAGTTATTGAAAGATTCTTGCTTAATAATGGCTGATATGGAAACGCTCGACAAATTTGACTGGATGATCCTGAACGAATTGCAACGCGACGGCCGCCTCTCCAACGCCGAGCTCGCGCAGCGCGTGGGCCTCTCGGCCGCGCCTTGCTGGCGGCGGGTCAAGGCGCTGGAGCAGGGCGGTTACATCCAGGGCTACCGGGCTGTGATCGACCGGCACAAGGTCGGGCTCGATGTGCTGGCCTTTGTGCGGCTGGACGCCGAACGCAACCGCGGCGACATCACCCGCGAACTGGAAGAAGCCATCCGCAAGATCCCCGAAGTGATCGCCTGTCACTACATCAGCGGCACCGGCACCTTCGAGCTCGAGGTGGTGGCGCGCGACCTCAACGCCTTCAGCACCTTCGCGCGCGAAGTGCTGATCAACCTGCCCAATGTGAAGGACCTCCACACCAGTTTTTCGCTGGGGGAGGTCAAGGCCCTGGGCGAACTGCCCTTGCCCCGCTGAGGGCCGCGCCGCCCGGCGGACAAGGCGGGGGGCTGCCTGTAAAATAAGCAAGTCCGGAAACGGCCCGCGCTCTCGGGCCCCTTCGTCCGGCCCCAACACTTTTGTCTGACGCCCCCGTCGGCGCAAACCCATGCTCTACCCTCAAGAATTCGACGTCATCGTGGTCGGTGGCGGTCATGCCGGAACCGAAGCCGCGCTCGCGTCTGCCCGCATGGGCTGCAAGACGCTCTTGCTCAGCCACAACATCGAAACCCTGGGGCAGATGAGCTGCAACCCCAGCATCGGCGGCATCGGCAAGGGCCACTTGGTCAAGGAAGTCGATGCGCTGGGCGGCGCCATGGCCTTGGCCACCGACGAGGGCGGCATCCAGTTCCGCATCCTCAACAGCTCCAAGGGCCCGGCCGTGCGCGCCACCCGGGCGCAGGCCGACCGCATCCTCTACAAGGCGGCCATCCGCCGCATGCTGGAGAACCAGCCCAACCTTTGGCTCTTCCAGCAGGCGGTGGACGACCTGATGGTCGAAGGCGACCGGGTGGTCGGTGCGGTCACGCAGGTGGGCATCCGCTTCCGTTCGCGCACCGTGGTGCTCACGGCCGGCACGTTCTTGGACGGCAAGATCCATGTAGGCTTGCAGAATTATTCGGCCGGCCGCGCCGGCGACCCGCCCGCGGTGAGCCTGTCGGCACGCCTGAAGGAGTTGAAGCTGCCGCAGGGGCGGCTCAAGACCGGCACACCGCCGCGTCTGGACGGCCGCACCATCGATTATTCCCAGTGCATCGAACAGCCCGGCGACGGCATGCCCGGGGGCATGAACCCCGATGGCGGGGTGCCGGTGTTCAGCTTCATGGGCCGTGCGGACATGCACCCCCAGCAGGTGCCTTGCTGGATCACCCACACCAACGAGCGCACGCACGAGATCATCCGCTCCGGCTTTGACCGCAGCCCCATGTTCACCGGCAAGATCGAGGGTGTCGGTCCGCGCTACTGCCCGAGTGTGGAAGACAAGATCAACCGCTTTGCCGACAAGGACAGCCACCAGATTTTTCTGGAGCCCGAGGGCCTGAGCACCCACGAGGTCTACCCCAACGGCATCTCGACCAGCCTGCCGTTTGACATCCAGTACGCGCTGGTGCGCTCGATGAAGGGGCTGGAAAACTGCCACATCCTGCGCCCGGGCTACGCCATCGAATACGACTACTTCGACCCGCGCTCGCTCAAGAGCAGCTTCGAAACCCGGCAGATCCAGGGCCTGTTCTTCGCCGGCCAGATCAATGGCACCACCGGCTACGAGGAGGCCGCGGCCCAGGGCCTGTTTGCCGGCATCAACGCCGCATTGCAGTGCCGGGGCGACGCGCCCTGGACGCCCAGCCGCGACCAGGCCTACCTCGGCGTGCTGGTGGACGACCTGATCACCAAGGGCGTGACCGAGCCCTACCGCATGTTCACCAGCCGCGCCGAGTTCCGCCTGCAGCTGCGCGAGGACAACGCCGACATGCGGCTGACCGAGGTTGGCCGCCAGATGGGCCTGGTGGACGATGCGCGTTGGGATGCTTTTTGCCGCAAGCGCGATGCGGTTTCACGTGAAACCGAGCGCCTCAAATCCACCTGGGTCAACCCCCGCAACCTGCCGGCCGAGGAGTCGGCGCGCGTGTTGGGCAAGGCCATCGACCACGAATACAACCTGTTCGACCTGCTGCGCCGGCCGGGCGTGGGCTATGCCGAACTGACTGGGATGAACGGCGGCCACTACACCAGCCCCGACGTTTCACGTGAAACGCTGGGCGATCTGTCCGAGGCGGTCATCGAGCAGGTCGAGATTGCCGCCAAGTATTCCGGCTACATCGACCGCCAGAAAGAGGAGGTCGAGCGCGCCGCCTACTACGAAGGCCTGCGCCTGCCGACCGATCTGGACTACATGCAGGTCTCGGCCCTGTCGATCGAGGCCCGCCAGAAGCTGGCCAAACACCGGCCCGAAACCCTGGGCCAGGCTTCCCGCATTTCGGGCATCACGCCCGCCACCATTTCCTTGCTGCTGATCCATCTGAAAAAAGGCGGCTTCAAGGACTTCCGCGCCCCGGCCGAAGCGGGCCAGCCGGCATGAGCGGTGCGCTGACGGTGCTGCAGGCGGGGGCGGCCGAGCTCGGGCTGCCCTTGGCCCCGGCCCAGTTCGAGCAGCTGCTCGCTTACCTGGCCCTGATCCAGAAATGGAACCAGGTCTACAACCTGACGGCGGTGCGCGACCCGCAGGAAATGCTCACCCTCCACCTGCTCGACAGCCTCACGGCCGTGGCGCCGCTGCTGCGCCACACCCAAGGTCGGCCGGCCAAGGTGCTGGACGTGGGCTCGGGCGGCGGCTTGCCCGGTGCGGTGCTGGCGATCTGCCGGCCTGAACTCGATGTGAGCTGTGTGGACACGGTGGGCAAAAAGGCCGCCTTCATCCAGCAGGTGGCGGCCACCCTTAAGCTGCCGCATTTGCACGGCATCCACGACCGGGTCGAGCACTTGAGCGGGCCCTTCGACGTGATTTGCTGCCGGGCTTTTGCCGCTTTGCCGGACCTGGTGAGCTGGTCCCGCGGCGCGCTGGCCGAGGCCGGGGTCTGGATGGCCATGAAGGGCAAACACCCCCAGGCCGAAATCGACGGCTTGCCCGCCGATGTGGATGCGTTTCACGTGGAACCACTGACGGTTCCGGGGCTGCAGGCCGAGCGCTGCATGGTCTGGATGCGGCCCACCCGCCGGTCCTGACGCGGCCCGGTCCTGGCGACCGGTGGCCAAGACGCACCCCCCGCCGGGAGCCTTGGCGTACACTCGCACTTCCCCGGGCGACGACCCCGGCCCATTTTCAGGCTCTTCATGTTTTTCGGCATTTCGGATTACGGCGCTTTTGTGGCGGCCATCGTGCTGTTCCTGGCCATTCCTGGCCCGGGCAACCTGGCCCTGATCACCTCGACCGGCAAAGGCGGCGTGCGCGGAGGCCTGGCGGCGACGATGGGCGTGATCGCCGGCGACCAGGTGCTGATGTGGGCCGCGGTGGCGGGGGTGGCCACCATATTGGCCACCTACCCGGCCGCCTTTGTCGCGGTGCAGTGGCTGGGCGCGGTCTACCTGGCCTGGCTGGGCTGGAAGATGCTGAGCGCCAAGCCCGGCGACGCGCCGGTCTTGAACATCCGCCCGCGCCAGTATTTCCAGCAGGCGCTGGCCATCACCTTGCTCAACCCCAAGGCCATTGTTTTCTACATGGCGTTTTTCCCGCTCTTCGTGGACCCCAAGCAGCACCAGGGCTTGCTCAGTTTTGCGGTGATGGCGGCGACGATCGCCGCCCTGACGTTTCTCTATGGCCTGGGCATGACCCTGCTCACGCACCACCTGGCCGAGCGCATGCGGGCCAACCCTCTCGTCGGCCGTGTCCTCGAGAAGCTGGCCGGCGTTTTCCTGATCGGCTTTGGCCTCAAGCTGGCCGTTTCCAAATAACCGCACCTCGCACCATGGCCAAGATTTTCTGCATCGCAAACCAGAAGGGTGGGGTGGGCAAGACCACCACCACGGTCAACCTCGCCGCCGGGCTGGCCAAGCTGGGCCAGCGCGTTTTGCTGGTCGATCTGGACCCGCAGGGCAACGCCACCATGGGCTCGGGCATCGACAAGCGCGAGCTCCCGCTCAGCGTCTACGACGTCTTGCTCGAGTCGGCGACGATCGCCGAAGCCGCGGTCCAGGCCGGCCCCTGTGGCTACGACGTGCTCAGCGCCAACCGCGAGCTCGCCGGTGCCGAGGTCGAGTTGGTGCAGCTCGAGCACCGCGACCAAAGGCTCAAGCAGGCCCTGGCGGTGGTGGACGCCGACTACGATTTCGTGCTGATCGATTGCCCGCCCTCGCTCTCCATGCTCACCCTCAACGGCCTGTGCGCTGCGCACGGCGTGATCGTGCCGATGCAATGCGAGTACTTCGCGCTCGAGGGGCTGACCGATCTGGTCAACACGATCAAGCAGGTGCATGCCAATCTGAACCGGGAGCTCAAGATCATTGCCTTGCTGCGCGTGATGTTCGACCCGCGCGTCACCCTGCAAATGCAGGTGAGTGACCAGCTCAAGGCCCATTTTGGCGACAAGGTGTTCGACACCGTGATCCCGCGCAATGTGCGCCTGGCCGAAGCCCCCAGCTACGGCCTGCCGGGCGTCGTGTTCGACCCCTCGGCCAAGGGCAGCCAAGCCTACCTGCAATTTGCCAGCGAGCTGGTCCGACGCGCCCCCAGCCTCTAAAATGAATTCCAAAGTTCTTGTCCTGCCGGGCTGGCAAAGGGGCGCATCGGCGCATTGGCCCAGGCATTGGGCGCAGCGCCATGGCCACACCCTGGTGGACGCCCACGACGGGATGCGCCCGCGCCGCGGCGACTGGCTGGCGCGGCTGGACGAGGTGGTGGTTGACACCCCGGGCGCGGGGGCCGAGATCGTGCTGCTCGCGCACGGCCTGGCCAGCGTCCAGGTGGCGGCCTGGGCCGCGGTGTCGCGGCACACGGCCCGGGTGGCTGGCGCCTTGCTGGTGGGGGTGGTCGATGTGGAGCGTGCCGATTTGCGAGAACAGCTGCCGGGCTGGGCGCCGATGGTGCGCCAGCGCCTGCCCTTTGCCGCCACGTTGGTGGCCAGCCGCCAGGACCCGCACTGCAGCGCCGAACGCGCCCAGGCCTTGGCGCGCGACTGGGGTGCAGACTGGCTGGAGCGGGAGCTGGATCTGAACGGGGCCGGGCCCGAAATCCAGGCGCTGCTGCAATCACTCCAAAGCCGGCAGGACGCAGGGATCCACGCCGCATGAACAAGAAGGAAGCATGACCATGGTCACCAAAAAACCCAAAGGCCTGGGCCGCGGACTCGAAGCCCTGCTGGGCCCCAAAGTCCAGGCCAATGAAGCGGGCACACCCGCCGCCGAAAGCGGCACCCCCATGATGATGGCCCTCGACCAGCTGGTGGCCGGCATGTACCAGCCGCGCACCCGCATGGACGAAGGCGCGCTCTATGAGCTGGCCGAATCCATCAAGGCGCAGGGCATCATGCAGCCCATCCTGGTGCGCCGCCTGTCGCAGGGCAGCGATGCCGGCAAGTACGAAATCATTGCCGGCGAGAGGCGCTTTCGCGCCTCCCGGCTGGCGGGCCTGGACAAGGTGCCGGTGCTGGTGCGCGATGTGCCCAACGAGGCGGCGGCCGCGATGGCGCTCATCGAGAACATCCAGCGCGAAGACCTCAACCCCCTTGAAGAAGCGCAGGGCCTGCAGCGCCTGATCCGCGAGTTCGGTCTCACGCACGAGGCCGCGGCCCAGGCGGTGGGCCGCTCGCGCAGCGCCGCCAGCAACCTCTTGCGCCTGCTGAACCTGGCCGAGCCGGTCCAGGTCATGCTGATGGCGGGCGACCTCGACATGGGCCATGCGCGCGCCCTGCTGATCCTGGACAAGGCCACACAGATCACGGCCGCCAACCAGATCGCGGCCAAGAAAATGTCGGTGCGCGAAGCCGAAAGCCTGGCCAAGAAGCTGGGCGCCGAATTCAATCTGGTCACGCAAAAGCCGAAGAAGGAAAAGTCGCGCGATGTTCGCCGGGTGGAGGAAGAGCTCTCCGACCTGCTGATGGCCCAGGTGGAAGTCAAGGTCAAAAAGCGGGTCAAGCGCCTGGGCAAGATCCAGGAAATGGGCGAGCTGAGCATCCAGTTCGGCTCGCTCGATGAGCTCAACGGTTTGATCGAACGCCTCAGCGCCACCGGCCGCTGAGCCACTTGCACGCCTGGCTGTGATGAACACGCTGCGCCAAGCCGGAGCGTCGTTTTACGCGGTGTTGCAACGCCGCGCCCCCGAGCCGCGGCACGGCTTGCTGCTTTACTGCCTGCTGTTCGGCGGGGGCATCTCCCTGGTCTTTTACTTTCTGGCGCCGCCGATTTACGACCGCCAGATCAATCTGTTTTCAAGCCTGGTGTTCTGGGGGCTGGCCTTGTGCGTGCGCGGCGGGCGGGCCTACACCCTGCTGTGCAACCTGGCCATGCTCAATGCGGTCTGCCTGATGACCGTGATCGTCACGCAGACGGGGGGCATCAACTCGCCTGCGATGGTGTGGTTGACGGTCATGGCCATCCCCATTTTGCTTTTGCTGGGGCAGGCCTGGGCCTGGCTGTGGGTGGGCCTGATCCTCTTGATCATGCTGCTGGAGTGGCTGGCGGTCGGGCAGGGCTGGATCGGCGGGGCGCTGGAAATCTCGCCGCGCACCATCGTGTGGGCCACCATGAACAAAATCTTCATGGCCGCCGCCCTGATCGTCGTCGTCAACCATTACGAGCGCATCCACCAAAGGCGCCTGCAGGCGGTGGCGCAAAGCAATGCCGAGCTGGCGGCCGCGCAGGAAGCCCTGGAGCAGGCCGAAGCGCACAAGGACGACTTCATGGCCTCGGTGGGCCACGAGTTGCGGACCCCGATGAACGCCATCTTGGGGCTCAACAGCGTGCTGCAAAGCGAGCTGGCCGATCGGCCACAGTCGCTCAGGCTGGCCATCCACATCCGCGAATCGGCCCAGCAGCTGTTGCGGCTGGTCAACGACATCCTGGACTTTTCTCAGCTGGAGGCCGGGCGACTGCAGCTGGCAGAAAAACCGGTGCATCTGCAGCGCCTGCTCGATGCCTGGATGCCCAGCTTCCTCCACGCCGCGCAGCACAAGGGCTTGCACCTGGATTGGCAGATCGACCCGCTGCTGCCGCCCTGGCTCATGGCCGATGCCGTTCGCCTGCGCCAGATCCTGACCAACCTGCTGGACAACGCCATCAAGTTCACCGAGCAGGGCGAGGTTCGGCTGCGCGTGCGGCGCGTGGGCGAGCACATCCGCTTTGAGGTGCACGATTCGGGTCCGGGCATCGCGCTGGACCGGCAAAAAAAGATCTTCAACCGTTTTGAACACGCCGACCTGCAAACCCAGCGCCGCTATGGCGGCACGGGTTTGGGCCTGGCCATTTGCGAGCAGCTGGTGCTGTTGCACCACGGCCGCATCGGCGTTGACAGCCGCCCCGGCCACGGCGCCTGCTTCTGGTTTGAATGGGCGCTGCAGGCGGCCCAGCCGCCCCGACCCGCTTCGCTGGCCTGCGCAGCCGAGGGCGCGGCGCAGCGCCCACCGCACTTTCTGGTGGTCGACGACAGCCCGGTCAACCTGATGGTGGCCCGGCAAATGCTCCAGCAGGTCTGGCCGCAGGCCCAGATCGCCACCGCCGCCTCGGGGGAGGAGGCCCTGCAGATGCTCGAGCGCCAGCCGGTGGACCTGGTCTTCATGGACGTGCTCATGCCCGGCCTCGATGGCGCGCAAACCACCCGTCGCCTGCGCCTGCACGCCCGTCCGGAGATTGCCCGCATCCCGGTGGTGGCCCTGACCGCCAACAACAGCCCCCAAGACCTGGAGCGCTGCACGGGCGCCGGCATGAACGACATGCTGCTCAAACCCATGGACAGGGAGGCGCTGCGCGAGGTCGTGCAGCGCTGGATCACGCCGGCGGAGGACCACGGATGCGCGCAGTAGATCGCCCCGACCGCTCCGGCCGCCCCGGCCTTTGGGCCCGTTGGCAGCAGCGGCTGTCGGCGCGCCTGCATGACAACCGGGCCCTTTACGTCATTCAGGTGCTGTTGCTTTCCTTCACGGCCGTTCTGCTCTCGCAGTTCAGCATGTCTTACTGGCCGGTCCGCATCATGAGCCTGGTGCTCTGCGCGCTGCTTTTGCTGCTGCTGCTGGCGTTCGTGCGCGGCTTGTCGGTCAACCGGGTCGTGTTCATCGGCGGCAGCATGGGCGCGGTCTACCTGTGCCTGAGCGCGCTGGTCGAAGGCGGCGTGCTGTCTTCCACCCTGGTCTGGCTGCCGCTGCTGGCGGTGGCCATTTTCTATGTGGTGCGCCCGCGCACGGGGCGCGCATGGATGGCGGCCATGATGCTGCTGATCTTGGGGATGGCCGCCATTTCCTGGCACTGGGGAGAGGCCCTGCCCCTGCCCGGTGTGGCCGAGCTCTCGGCCCTGTCCTTGTCGGACAGTCTTTTTGCCACGGTGGCCTTTTTGCTGGTGCCCTACTTCTACCAGCAAGCCGTGGACAAGCAGATCCAAGAACTGCGCACGCGCCAGGCCGAACTCAAAGCCCGCTATGCCGAAATGGCCCAGGCCGTTCAGATGCGCGAGCAGTTCATCGCTTCGGTCAGCCACGAATTGCGCACGCCCATGAACGCCATCCTGGGCCTGAACGCCCTGCTGCTCGATGCGGAGCCGGACAAGCCGCGCGCCCGGCAGGTGCTGGACTACACCCGGCAATCGGCCGACCACCTGATGACGGTGATCAACGACGTGCTGGACTACTCCCAGTTCAGCAGCGGTCAGTTGCGCGCCCAGCCCGAGGTGTTCGAGCTGGCCCACACCGTGCACGCCGCCTTTGACATGTTCCGCCCCCGGGTCGAGGGCCTGCCCATCCAGTACAGCTGCCGCATCGATCCCGAGGTCCCGACCTGGGTCTGCACAGACCGACACCGCCTGGTGCAGGTGCTCGTCAACCTCCTGGCCAACGCCATCAAGTTCACCCACCAGGGCTCGGTGGATCTGCACGTCCGGGTCTCGGGCCAGGGGGTGGATTTCAGCGTGCAAGACACCGGCATCGGCATGACGCCCGAGCAGCAGGCGAGCATCTTCCTGCCCTACGGACAGGCCCATGCCCGGATCCAGTCGCAATACGGCGGCAACGGCCTGGGCCTGACCATCTCACAGAAGCTGGTGCAGATCCTGGGCGGGCACATGGGGGTGGACAGCCGCATCGGCCAAGGCTCGCGTTTCTGGTTCTGGCTGCCGCTGCAGGCCGTTGCCGGGGTCTCGGCCGAGCCGCCCGCGCCCAGCCCCGCGATCCACGAGGCCTGGCTGCCCCGGCGCTTTCTGGTGGTCGATGACCACCCCGTCAACCGCTTGCTGGTGCAGCAGGTCCTGCTGCGCTACTGGCCCGGCTGCCAGGTGCACGAATGCGAAGACGGCGCCCAGGCCCTGGCCTGGCTGCACCAGGTTGGGGGCTGCGATCTGCTCTTGATGGACATGGTGATGCCGGTCATGGACGGCATCGAGGTGACCCGGCAGATCCGGGCCAGCAGCGATGGGGCGGTTCGCCAGGTCCCGGTGCTGGGCCTGACCGCCAACGTCAATCCGCAGGACCTGCAGCGCTTTGAGGCGGCCGGACTCAACGGCGTTCTGCTCAAGCCCTTCGACATCGCCCAGCTGCACAGCGAAATCCGCCGCCTGCTGCAGGCCTGAGCGAGCCCCCGGCTCAGGCGCGCTCGAGCCGGAAGATCTTGCCCGGGTTCATGATGTTGTGCGGGTCGAGCGCGTGCTTGATGGTGCGCATCATGTCCACCGCGCCTTCACCCGCCTCGTTGCGCAAAAAATCCATCTTGTGCAGGCCGATGCCGTGCTCGCCCGTGCAGGTGCCGCCCAAGCGCAGGGCGCGGGCCACCAGCTGGTGGTTGAGCTGCTCGGCGGCGGCGAACTCGGCCGGGTTGTCCGGGTCGATCAGGTAGCCAAAGTGGAAGTTGCCATCGCCCACATGGCCCACCAGGAAGTAGGGGATGCCCGAGGCATCGACTTCGGCGATCGAGTCCAGCAGGCAATCGGCCAGGCGGCTGATCGGCACGCAGGTGTCGGTGCTGATGGCCCGGCAGCCGGGCTTGCTCTGGATGGCGGCGAAATAGGCGTTGTGGCGCGCGGTCCACAGGCGGGGGCGCTCTTCGGGGGGGCTGGCCCATTCAAAGGCCTGACCGCCGTGTTCGCTGGCCAGCGCCTGCACCGTCTCGGCCTGCTCCTTGACGCTGGCTGGCGAGCCATGGAACTCCATCAGCAGCATGGGCTCTTCGCGCAGGCCCAGCTTGGCGTAGGCGTTGACCATGCGCACCGTGTTGTGGTCGATCAGTTCCACCCGCGCGATCGGCACGCCCAGCTGGATGGTCTCGATCACGGTGTGCACCGCATCGGCGATGCTGGGAAAGGAGCAAATCGCCGCCGAAATCGCCTCGGGCAGCGGGTACAGGCGCACCGTGATCTCGGTCATCACGCCCAGCGTGCCCTCGCTGCCCACCATCAGGCGGGTGAGGTCGTAGCCCGCGCTGGATTTTTTGGCGCGCGTGCCGGTGCGGATGACGTCTCCGCTGGCGGTCACCACCTCGAGGGCCAGCACGTTCTCGCGCATGGTGCCGTAGCGCACGGCGTTGGTGCCGCTGGCGCGGGTGGCGCTCATGCCGCCAATCGTGGCGTCCGCCCCGGGGTCGATCGGGAAGAACAGACCCGTCGATTTGATTTCTTCGTTGAGCTGCTTGCGTGTCACGCCCGGCTGCACCGTCACCGTCAGGTCTTCCGGGTTGATCGCCAGCACCTTGTTCATGCGGGTGAGGTCGATGCTGATGCCGCCCTGCACCGCCAGCAGGTGGCCTTCGAGCGAAGAGCCCACGCCAAACGGGATCACCGGCACCTGGTGCTGCGCACACAGCTTCACGGCATCGGCCACGTCCTGCGTGCATTCGGCAAACACCACGGCGGCCGGTGGCGGCACGGTGGTGAAGGCCGACTCGTCGCGCCCGTGCTGCTCGCGCACCACCAGGGCGGTCGAGCAGTTCTCGCCAAAGCGCGCCTTCAGGGCCTCCAGAAAAGCGGCAGGCACCTCGCGCTGGGCGATGGCCAGATGGGCTACGGGCGTGGGGGCATTCATGGGCAGTCTCCTGGAGGCCGCGCGGGCCGGCGGTGGGCGCGGCAGGACATGGTCGGCCGACCAGTTTACCTTGCGGGCCCGAGGTCGGCTGTCCTTTGTCAGACAGGCCATGGGGACATGCCCGACAATCGGGCCCATCCTTTCTTTTTTCAATCACCGTCATGGGCAACCGACTCACCCAGATCGCCACCCGCACCGGAGACAACGGCACCACCGGTCTGGGCAACAACCAGCGGGTTTCCAAAAACAGCCTGCGCGTGCACGCCATGGGCGAAGTCGACGAGCTGAATTCGCACATCGGCCTGCTGCTGTGCGAGGACATGCCCGCCGATGTGCGCGAGCTGCTGGTCGAGGTGCAGCACCAGCTCTTCAACCTGGGGGGCGAGCTGTCGATCCCCGGCTTCGAGCTGCTCAAGCCCGAGGCGGTGCTGGCGCTGGACGAGGCGCTGGCGCACTACAACGCCCAGCTGCCCAAGCTGGAGGAATTCATTTTGCCGGCGGGCACGCGCGGGGCCGCCCAGGCCCATGTGTGCCGCACCGTGGCGCGCCGCGCCGAACGCGAGGTGGTGGCCCTGGGCAACGAAGAAGCGCTCAACGACACCCCGCGCCAGTACCTCAACCGCCTGTCGGACCTGATGTTCGTGCTCGCCCGCGTGCTCAACCGCATGCATGGCGGTGACGATGTGTACTGGAAAAGCGAGCGGATGAAGCAGGGCGGCTGAGCACTGTCACCAAAGTGCTGCACGGGCCCAGGTGCCGCCGCTAACCTGCGCCGCATGAGCCCCACCACGCATTCCACCCCGCCCCACGTTCCCCAGATCCGCCTGTACCAAAACTGGCTGCGTGAGCAGCGCGGCCTGAGCTTTCCCAGCTACCACGCGCTCTGGCGCTGGTCCATCACCGACCTGGATGCCTTCTGGCAGAGCATCTGGGACTACTTCGACATGCAGTCGCCCACGCCACACAGCGCGGTGCTGGCCAAGAACGTGATGCCCGGCGCGGTCTGGTTCCCGGGCGCGCGCACCAATTACGCGCACCAGGTGCTGCGCCATGTGGGGCCGGCGCACGCGGCGGGTTTTCCGGCCGTCATCAGCCGCAATGAAAAGGGCGAGCAGCGCGAGATCGGCTGGCCCGAGCTGCGCCGCCAGGTCGCCTCGATGGCGCTGCACCTGCAGGCCCAGGGGGTGCAGCCGGGCGACCGGGTGGCGGCCTACCTGCCCAACATTCCGGAAGCCATGGTGGCGTTTTTGGCCACGGTGAGCATCGGTGGCGTCTGGAGCATTTGCGCGCCCGACATGGGCACCCACGCCGTGCTCGACCGCTTCCGCCAGATCGAGCCCAAGGTGCTGATTGCCGTCGATGGCGTGAGCTATGGCGGGCGCGACTTTGACCGCATGGCGGTGGTGCAGGAGCTGCGCGATGCCCTGCCCAGCGTGCAGCACGTCATCCTGCACGACAACCTGGGCACCGCCGATCTGGCCAGCTGCGATGTGGCCGCCAGTGTGCGCATGGGCGCCACCGTGGCGCGCGATGACGCGGCGGTGGCCGCCTTCGAGCCGATGTGGCTGCCCTTTGACCATCCGCTGTGGATCGTCTATTCGAGCGGCACCACCGGCCTGCCCAAGCCCATCGTGCACGGGCACGGCGGCACCGTGATCGTGGCCCTGGCCAACAAGATCATGCACAACGACATCGGCTGCAGTTACCAGCCCAACAGCTGGGGCGAGCGCTTTCACTGGTACAGCTCCACCGGCTGGGTCATGTGGAACGCCCAGGTCGCGGGCCTGCTCAACGGCACCACTTGCGTGATCTACGACGGCAATCCGGGCGGCACCAAGGACAACCCCGGCTGGGGCGTGCTCTGGCGCCTGGCCGCCGAGCTGGGCGTCACCTTCTTTGGTGCCGGTGCGGCGTTCTTTGCCAACTGCCAGAAATCGGGCATCGCGCTGGCCCAGTGCGGCGACCTCTCGCGCATCCGCGCCCTGGGCACCACCGGTTCGCCCCTCTCGCCGGAAACCCAGATCTGGGGCACCGAGCAGTTCCGGGAGGTCCGCGCCAAGCATGGCAACCGCTTTGACGGGCAAGACATCTGGTGGTGCAACATCTCTGGCGGCACCGATTTCGCAGGCGCGTTCGTGGGCGGCCACCGCGAACTGCCGCAAGAGCCGGGCGTGATGCAGTGCCGCGAACTCGGTTGCGCGGTCGAGGCCTGGAACGAAGCGGGCGAGCCGGTGGTCGGCGAGGTGGGCGAGCTGGTCTGCACCCAGCCCATCCCGTCCATGCCGCTGTACTTCTGGAACGACAAGGACAACGCCCGTTACCTGGCGAGCTACTTCGAGATGTACCCCGCCGGCCACGGCAGAAAGCCCGGCGGCGGCGATGGCCCGCCCGAGATGGGGGGCGTCTGGCGCCACGGCGACTGGCTGCGCATCGGCAATGCCCAAGGCGAGGGCGAGGGCTGCGTGATCTTTGGCCGCAGCGACGCCACCATCAACCGCCATGGCCTGCGCATGGGCACCAGCGAGCTCTACAGCGCGGTCGAGGCCTTGCCCGAAGTGATGGACTCGATGGTGGTGGACCTGGAGTACCTGGGCAAGGAAAGCTACATGCCGCTCTTTGTGGTGCTGCGTCCGGGCACCACGCTCGATGAGGCCCTCAAGGCCAAAATCAACCAGGCCATCAAGGTGGGGCTTAGTCCCCGTTTCATCCCCAACGAGATCTTCCAGGTGGCCGAGATCCCGCGCACCCTCTCGGGCAAGAAGCAGGAACTGCCCATCAAGAAACTCATGCTGGGCCACCCGCTGGAGAAGGTGGTCAACAAGGACGCCATGGCCAATCCGGGCTGCCTCGACTGGTACGTGGCGCTGGCCCAGCAGCACCAGGCCCGCAGCACGTCCTGAGCCCGCTGCCGGTGCCTGTGCGAAGATCGCCGGGTCTTTGATGGGGCAACAACAGGTGGGCGATGGAACTGCGGCAGATGCGGTATTTCGTGCGGGTGGTGGAGCTGGGCAGCATGAGCCGGGCCGCCCTCGACCTGGGCGTGGTCCAGTCGGCGCTGAGCCAGCAGATCAGCCGGCTTGAAGGCGAGCTGTCGGCGCGCCTGTTGCAGCGCACCAGCAAGGGCGTGTTGCCGACTGAGGCCGGGCTGGCGTTCTTTCGCGAAGCGCAGCTGAGCCTGCGCCATGCCGACCAATCCGTTCGGGCCGCACAGGAGGCCCGGCTCTCGGGTTCGGTCAGCGTCGGGCTGGCCCCCACCACCGCCGCGGTGCTGGGCATGCCCCTGCTGCAGGCCATGCGCGAGCGCTACCCCGACATCCGTTTGCACCTGGTCGAGAGCCTGTCGGTGCACCTGAGCGGCATGCTGCACGCGCGCCAGCTCGACCTGGCCGTGCTTTTCCAAACCCAGCCCATCCGCCGCCTCAGCGTGACGCCGCTGCTGGTGGAAAAGCTGTACTTCATGTGCGCCCGCGACCATGCGCCCGCGCAACTGCCCGCCCGGCTGCGTGCGGCCCGGCTGCGCGATGTGCCCCTGATCATGCCCACGGGGGGGCATGGCCTGCGCAGCGCCCTCGAAGCCGTGTTTGCCCGCGCCCGCATGCAGCCCCGGCTGGTGGCCGAGATCGACTCCCTGCCGATGCTGATGGAGGCGGTGCTGGCCGGCATCGGGGGCACGCTGCAGCCCTGGTCGGCACTGGGCCGCTATCCCGATGCCGCCCACCGTTTCGTGTTGGCCGAGCTGGCGGATGCCCAAGCGCGCCGGCCCAATGCCCTGTGCAGCCTCTCCGATGACGAGCTCTCGCCGGCCGCCCTGGCCACCCGCGTCGTGCTGACCGAATGCGCCCGCGAGCTGGTGCGTTCGGGCCGCTGGGTCGGGGCCACCTTGTCGGCGCCCCTGGACGCCTGAGCCCTAGCCATCACATTTCGTGATACCCCCTTGTCGCCGCCGGGTGGCCGTGCGGGCGCTGCAGCCGTTACAGTCCGGTTTTTGCAGTCATGGGCCTTGCCGCCATGCCGCTGGCGCCCTGGGGCCAGGCGGTCCGGCAGACCCCACAGGAGAGCGACGATGTCAAGCACCACCGCCGGACCTGCCGGCGAGACCTGGGACCAGACCCTGGTCCGGGTCTTCAAGGCCCACGAGATACGCCTGATCACCTATGTGCCCGACAAGGTGCTGGCCCCGCTGATCCGCCTCTTGCACGCGGACCCGTACTTCACGGTGATCTGCCCGGCGCGGGAAGAGGAGGCGGTGGGCATCGTGACCGGCGCCTACATGGGGGGGCTGCGCGGCATCGTGCTGATGCAGACCAGCGGCTTTGCCACCCTGCCCAATGCGCTGGCCTCCTTGACCTTGCCCTACCAGATCCCGCTGCTGATGCTCATTTCCGAGCGCGGCACCCTGGGCGACTTCCAGCTCGGCCAGGTGATGGTGTGCCGCACCATGCGCCCCATCCTCAATGCCCTGAACATGGAGCATTACGCCATCGAACGCCAGGAGGATGTCGAGTTCATTGCCGACCGCATGATCAAGCAGGCCTATGCCACCCAGGCTGGCGCGGCCATGATCCTCTCGCCTTTGCTCACCGGCCGCGTGCAGCGGCCCCAAGCCGGAGCCCGCCATGCATGACGCCCTGATGTCCAGCCTCGGTCGCGACGAGGCCCGTGTGATGAACCGCTCCGACCTGACGCGGCGACTGGTGGCCCGCCTGGCCCACGAGGAAGCGGTGATCGGTGGCATTGGCCACACCCACTTTGACCTCTGGGCCGCCGGCCAGCGTCCGCAGAATTTCTACATGCTGGGCACCATGGGCCTGGCCATCCCGATCGCCCTGGGCGTGGCCTTGGCCCAGCCCCAGCGCAAGGTCTTTGCGCTCGAAGGCGACGGCTCCCTGCTGATGCAGCTGGGTGTGCTGGGCACGGTGGCCAGTCTGCGCCCGGCCAATCTGGTGGCGATCGTTTGGGACAACGGCAGTTACCAGATCACCGGCGGCCAGCCCACCCTGACGGCCAATGGCGTGGACCTGGTGGCCATGGCGCGGGGTGCCGGTCTGGCCCACAGCGTCTGGGCCCGCGACGAGGCCCACTTCGAGGCCTTGGTCGATGCCGGCCTGAAGGCGCAGGCGCCGCTCTTCATCTGTGCCCGCACCGACGATGCTCCGCCTGCCGGGGTGACCGAGCGCGATGCCGTCAAGATCCGCAGCCGCTTCATGGAAGGCTTGCAGGTGTCCACGCGCGGCAACCAGCAGACCTACGCGGGAGCCGCCTGATGGAGGCCCTGCAGGGACAGCTGCTGATCGGCGGCCAGTGGGTCGATGGCGAGGAGGCGGCGCAGACACTGCACGACAAATACGATGGCACCCCTTATGGCCGCATGGCCGTGGCCAGCGCCCAGCAGGTCGATGCCGCCGTGGCCGGGGCGGTGCAGGCGCAGCAGGCCAGCACGCTCTCGCCCTACCAGCGCTACCGCTTGCTGCTGGAGGCCTCGCGCCGCGTGCAGCGCGAGAGCGAGACCCTGATCACCCTCATGCGCCACGAGGCGGGCTTCACCCGCGCCGACGGCGACAACGAGGTGCGCCGCTGTGTGCAGACGCTGGAGCTGTGCGCCGAGGAGGCCAAGCGCCTGCAGGGGGACATGGTGCCGCTGCAGGCCGGCGAGGGCGTCAAGGACCGCATCGGTTTCACCATCCGTTCACCCCGGGGCGTGGTTTGTGCCATCACGCCCTTCAACTCCCCGCTCAATGTGCTGGCCCACAAAGTCGGGCCGGCGCTGGCCGGGGGCAATGCGGTCGTCATCAAGCCGTCCGAGTTCACGCCCCTGACGGCCGTGTTGCTCTGCCGCTTGCTGATCGAGGCGGGTTGGCCCCCAGGGCTGTTGGCTTTGCTGCATGGCGATGGCGCGCAGATTGGGCGCCAGCTGGTGGCCGACCCGCGCATCGCCTTTTATGCCTTCACCGGCAGCACCCGTGTCGGCCGCGAGATCCAGCGCGGCGCGGGCCTGCGCCGCACGCAGCTCGAACTGGGCAGCATCGCCAGCACCATCGTCTGCGCCGATGCCGACATCGGGCTGGCCCTGCCGCGCATCCTGAACGCCGGCCTGCGCAAGGCCGGGCAGGTCTGCACCTCGGTGCAGCGGCTTTACGTCGATCGGCATGTGGCCCCGCAGTTCGTGCCGCGCCTTCTGGAGGCTGCCCGCGCCATGAAGGCCGGCGACCCGGCCGACCCGGCCACGGTGATCGGCCCCATGATCAGCGAACACCACGCCCAACGCGCCCAGTCCTGGGTACAGGAAGCCCAGGCCGCCGGCGCCCGACTGCTGTGCGGTGGCGAGCGGCAAGGCGCCGTGCTGCAGCCGACCGTGCTGACCGATGTGACGCCTGAGATGAAAGTGGTGTGCGAAGAAATCTTCGCCCCGGTCATGTCGGTGATCGAGGTCGACTCGGTCGACGAGGCGGTGGCCCTGGCCAATGCCCAGCCTTTCGGTCTGTCGGCGGGCCTGTTCACCTCGAACCTGCACACCGCCATGCGGGCGGCCCTTGCCCTGCGCTTTGGCGGCGTGCACATCAACGAGGCCTCGAGCGCGCGCGTGGACGCCATGCCTTTTGGCGGTGTCAAGGACAGTGGCTTTGGCTGGGAAGGTCCGGCTTACGCCATCCGCGAGATGACCGAAGAACGCCTGATCACCCTCAGTTACTGAACCCGTCCGGAGCACCACCCATGGTGATTGACCAGCTTGCCGAATACGCCCGCCAGGAGTGCGCGCGCCCCTTGCCCGACGCGGTGGCGCACCACGCCAAGCGGGCGGTGATCGACTGGTTCTCGGCCCTGTTCCCGGGCATTGGCGAAGCCCCCGGGCCGCAACTCATGCGTGCCCATGCCGCCGAGCTCGGCCACGGCCGCGCCAGCCTGCCCGGCCAGCGCCAGCGCGCTTTTGCGGCCACCGCCGCCTGGATCAACGGCAGCATCTCGCACGCGGTCGAGTTCGACGACATCTTTCGGGATGCCGTCTACCACCCGGGTTGTCCCACCATCGGCGCCGCGCTGGCCGTGGCCGAAGAACGTGGCTGCAGCGGGGCCGAGCTGCTGCGGGCCGTGACCGTCGGCTACGAAATTTCCACCCGCATCGGCGTGGCGGTGCAGCCCTCGCATTACCGCTTTTTCCACACCACCGGCACCGTGGGCTGCTTTGGCAGCGCCGCGGCCACCGCGGCCCTGCTGGCCCCGGCCCAGCCCGAAGTGATGCGCCACGCGCTGGCCACGGCCGCGAGTCTGGCCGCGGGCTTGCAGCAGGCTTTCCGCTCGGACGCCATGACCAAGGCGCTGCACGCCGGGCACGCCGCCTGGGTGGGGGTCAGCGCAGGGCAGGGCGCGGCCAGTGGCATCACCGGCGCGATCGACATCCTGGAGGGCGAGGCCGGCTTTGGCAATGCCCTGTCGGCTGGCGCCCACTGGGCGCGCGCCACCGAGGGGCTGGGTGAGCGCTACAACATCCAGTCCATCACCCAGAAGAACCACGGCTGCTGTGGCCACACCTTTGCCGCCATCGATGCGATGCTCGACATCCGTCGGCGCGAGCCGCTGACGCCGGCGCAGATCGCCGACATCCGTGTCGAGACCTACCAGACGGCGCTGGACGTGACCGGCAACTTCGAACCCCGCACGGCTTTCGAAGCCAAGTTCAGCCTGCCGTATGTGGTGGCCCACGCCCTGCTGTACGGCGCTGTCCGGCTCAATGCCTTCGAGCCGCAACGTCTGGCAGATGCCGACACGCGCAGCCTCATGGCCCGCACACGGTTGGTGGCCGACCCGCAGCTCAGCGCCGGCTTTCCGGCCCAGCGTGCGGCCCGCATCGTCGTCACGCTGCATGACGGGCGCGTCATCGAGCAGTTTGCGCCTTGCCGCAAGGGCGATCCAGAGGCGCCGCTCAGCGATGCCGATTTGGAGGACAAGTTCCTGGAGCTGGCTTCCCCGGTGATTGGCGACGCCCCGGCGCGCCAGCTGCTGGCCCAGCTCTGGCAGCTCGAGCGCCTCTCGCTCGCCGAACTGCGCCTGGCCCTGCTCTGAGCGTTTCGCCCAGCAAAAAGGGCAGCCCGCGGGCTGCCCTTTTTGTGCCTGCGCAGGTGGCTCAGTTGGGCTTGATGCCGGCGCGGATCACGATGTCCTTCCAGCGCTCCTGCTCCTTGCGCACAAAGTCGGCGTATTCCTTGGCGCTGGTGCCATCGGCCGTGGCGCTTTCGGCCTCGAACTTGGCGATCACATCGGGCGCCCGCACCGCCTTGGCGCATTCCTGCTCCATGCGGCGAATGATCTCGGGCGGGGTGCCGGCGCGGGCGTGCATGCCGTACCACTGCACCGTCTCAAAGCCCGGGAAGAGTTCGGACACCGAGGGCACATCGGGCAGGGCCGAGATGCGCTTGGCCGAGCCGACTGCGATGCAGCGCAGGGCCCCGCTCTTGATGTGCGGCATCAGGGCCGGGGTGCCGGCCGAGAAGAATTCGATGCGCCCGGCCAGCACATCGGTGAGTGCGGGGCCGGTGCCGCGGTAGGGGATGTGGGTGATGAACATGCCGGTGCGCAGCTTGAGCGCTTCGACCGCCAGGTGACCGGCGCTCGCATTGCCGGCCGAGGCGTAAT
>JACCDH010046767.1_pt1 | contig 20820 bp, 22 predicted proteins | sample 7442481 | NCBI WGS metagenome assembly JACCDH01 (sample SAMN15323433, study PRJNA562643) | freshwater metagenome | isolation source: river surface water | place: USA:Blue River Watershed | collected 2017-08-15 | reverse complement strand
TCTCAATGCGTTTTTCGGGGTGCTTGTTGAGCACCAAACGGTGAACGTAAATACCGGGCAAATGAATTTGATCGGGAACCATGTCGCCCGTTTCGACAATTTCTTCCACTTCGACAATGCACAACTTACCGGCCATTGCCACTGCGGGGTTGAAGTTGCGAGCTGTCAGGCGGAATTGCAAGTTGCCAGATTTGTCAGCGCGCCAGGCTTTCACCAATGAAACATCGGGTACCAAAGCGCGTTCCATGACATAAGTTTCACCATCGAATTCGCGCAGTTCTTTGCCATCGGCCACTACGGTGCCCACGCCGGTTTTGGTAAAGAAAGCAGGAATACCAGCGCCGCCTGCGCGAAGCTTCTCGGCCAAGGTGCCTTGTGGGGTGAATTCCAACTCAAGTTCACCCGCCAAGAATTGGCGTTCAAACTCTTTGTTTTCACCCACATAGGAGGAAATCATTTTTTTAATTTGGCGGGTTTCAAGCAACTTGCCCAAACCAAAACCATCGACGCCCGCATTGTTGGAAATAGCAGTGAGATTTTTGACGCCTGAATCGCGCAAAGCGTCGATTAGAGCTTCTGGAATACCGCAGAGGCCAAAGCCACCGACAGCCAGCAATTGACCATCTGCCACAACGCCTTTCAGCGCTTCGGCTGCAGAGGGGAAAATCTTGTTCACGGGGCGCTCCTAAGAGGGAAAGTCTTAAAACCAGTAGTGTAATAGGTGAATAGAATCATAAAACTGACAAGGACAGCCATGACCACACCTGCAACATCAAAAACCCCTCGATACCCAGCCCCTGAAATCAAAGATTTGCCCGAGGACATTCGGACCAAAATTTTGGAAGTCCAAGAAAAAGCAGGCTTTGTACCTCAGGTTTTTTTGGCTTTTGCCCGCCGGCCTGCTGAATGGCGTGCTTTTTTTGCCTATCACGATGCACTTATGCTGCCCGAGTCTGTGGGGCGCACCAGCAACTTAAGCAAGGGCGATCGTGAAATGATCGTCACCGCCACCAGCGCTGCCAACAACTGCCTTTATTGCGTGGTGGCGCATGGCGCTATTTTGCGAATCTACGAAAAGAAACCTTTGGTGGCAGATCAAGTGGCTGTGAACTATCGCAAGGCTGATATTTCGCCCAAGCAGCGCGCCATGCTCGATTTCGCCATGAAGGTGTGCCTGCACAGCGATCAAATAGAAGATGCCGACTTTGCCCCATTGCACGCGCATGGCTTCGATGACGAAGACATTTGGGACATAGCCGCTATCACGGCTTTCTTTGGTTTGTCCAATCGAATGGCCAGTTTTAGCAGCATGATGCCCAACCCGGAGTTTTACCTCATGGGCAGAGTGCCCAAGCAAAAGTAAGCAGCCTAGGGCGTTACGCGCGCCCTGATGTCATCTGGCAAATTCACGGCTTTCTGATTGGGGAAATCAACCCAGATGGTGGTGGCGCCGCCTGCCGCATAAATGACACCAGGCCTGTCCACCAATTCCAAGGTGCACCACGACTCAAAGGTGGTGCGGCCCGGATCGCTGACGTACATCTTGACCAAGACATTACCGGGGTATTCAAGCTGTTTGTAGAAATTACAAAAGGCATTCACGATGACGGGCCCTTGGCCTTGTGGGCTTGGCTCACAGCCAATGGAATGGAAATAATTGATGCGAATTGTTTCCATGTACCGAAAATAAACCGTGTTGTTGACGTGGCCCATGGCATCCATGTCTCCCCAACGCATGGGGATCACCATTTCATACACCTTTTTCTTGACCTCAGGAATTTCAATTTTCATCGTTCATCTCGACTAGTTGCAATGGCATAGGTCCGCACTTATCCGACCTTTGCATCGTTGATTCTGCCTCTTCCACGCGTAAAATGAAATTTACGCCCATATTTGGTCACCCGAATTTCAACTTGATGTGAGTCCCCCATGACACCCGAAGAGATTTTGAGCACACACGGTCCCCGCGAATCCATGGAATACGACGTGGTCGTCGTGGGTGGTGGTCCAGCTGGTTTGTCAGCAGCCATCCGTTTGAAACAATTGGCGCAAGAAAAAGGCAACGATGTTTCTGTGGTTGTTTTAGAAAAAGGTTCTGAGCCAGGCGCGCACATTTTGTCAGGCGCCATCATGGACCCCGTTGCCCTGACCGAACTCTTTCCCAAGTGGAAAGAAATGGGTGCACCGCTCAACCAGCCTGTGACCGAAGACATCTTTTTGATGACCACCGAAACAGGTGCTACACGCGTGCCCAATTTTGCACTGCCGCCCTGCTTTCACAACGATGGCAACTACATCATCAGTTTGGGAAACCTCACTCGCTGGTTGGGTGAGCAAGCTGAAGCACTGGGCGTTGAAATTTTTCCTGGCTTTACGGCCGCTGAAGTTTTGTACAACGACGATGGATCTGTCAAAGGTGTCGCCACTGGCAACATGGGCATTGGCAAAGACGGCGAACCCACCGACAGCTTCCAATTGGGCATGGAGCTTCACGCCAAATACACCGTATTTGCTGAAGGTGCGCGCGGTCACCTGGGCAAGCAAGTTATTGCCAAATTCAAATTGGACGAAGGCAAAGATCCGCAAAGCTATGGCATTGGCATCAAAGAACTTTGGGAAATAGACCCTGCCCGTCACAAAGCTGGCTTGGCTTTGCACAGCGCTGGCTGGCCCTTGGACGAAAAAACTTACGGCGGCTCTTTCTTGTACCACATGGAAGACAACAAAGTGGTGGTTGGCTTTGTAGTGGGCTTGGATTACACCAACCCTTGGCTCAGCCCGTTTGAAGAATTTCAGCGCTTTAAAACTCACCCCAACATTCGCTGGTACTTTGAAGGCGACGAGGCCAAGGGCATTGCGCCAGCCAAGCGTATTTCGTATGGCGCACGCGTCATTACAGCAGGCGGCTTGTTGTCTTTGCCCAAAACCGTTTTCCCAGGCGGCGCTTTGGTTGGTTGCGATGCAGGCTACCTCAATGCCAGCCGCATCAAGGGCAGCCACGCCGCCATCAAAACCGGCATGCTGGCCGCTGAAGCAGCTTATGAGGCCTTGCAAGCAGGACGCGCACATGATGAACTGAGCGCCTATCCAGAAGCCTTCGAAAACAGCTGGCTGCACACTGAATTGAACAAGGCACGCAACTTCAAGCAGTGGTTCAAAAAAGGTCGCACTGTGGGCACCCTCATGACGGGCGTCGAACAATTCTTGTTGCGTGGGCATATACCTTGGACCATTCGCCGCGCTGCCGCAGACCACACCTACCTCAAACCAGCGGCCGAATGTCAACCCATTCAATATCCCAAGCCAGATGGCAAGCTCACCTTCGATCGTTTGTCCAGCGTGTTCATCAGCAACACCAACCACGAAGAGAATCAGCCTGCTCACCTCACCCTGAAAGATGCCAGCGTGCCTGTTGGCATCAACTTGGCCAAATTTGCGGGTCCTGAGGCGCGTTACTGCCCTGCCGGTGTTTACGAATACGTCAAAAACGAAGACCAATCCGACCGCTTGCAAATCAATGCTCAAAATTGCGTGCATTGCAAAACCTGCGATGTGAAAGACCCCACGCAGAACATCATTTGGGTCACGCCAGAAGGCGGCGGCGGTCCAAACTATTCAGGCATGTAAAAAATGTCGCAGGTCTTAAAGACCTGTTTATAATTTCTACTGTCAGGAGAGCGCAGCCGTTTTTAGGTTGCCACCGAAGGCGCAGGAAATGTCAAAATTTCTGAACGCTCAGGTACCCAGGACTGACAAACGTTGAGAACTTGAGTAATCAACGCATCCTCACTGGAGAGAGAGGGCGGACCATCCGGTCGAACCCTCCACCGAAGGCGCAACCCGCACTGGGTCTTTCAACTGAAAGTCTCAACCGGCGAATCGCTCAGGTAAAGCGGACAGCGAGGGCAACCCATGATTTCGGTCATGGCATTTCATTGCCCTTGGAGATTTCAATTGTCTGCTGACACCGCTTTGCTCAATACACCGCTCAATGCTTTGCACATCGAACTTGGCGCTCGCATGGTGCCCTTTGCGGGTTACAGCATGCCCGTGCAATACCCCATGGGTTTGATGGCTGAACACCATCACACTCGCGCAGAAGCGGGCTTGTTTGATGTCTCACACATGGGCCAACTGCGCTTGGTGGGACCCGATGCTGCCGCAGCGTTTGAGTCCTTAATGCCTGTTGATGTCATCGATTTGCCCGTGGGCAAACAGCGCTACGGCCTGTTGCTGACCGATGAAGGCACCATCATTGATGACTTGATGTTTGTCAATCGGGGAACAGACATTTTTGTGATTGTGAATGGCGCTTGCAAAGTCAATGACATTGCGCACATTCAATCGCGCATTGGTTCGCGCTGCCAAGTTATTCCCATGCCTGAGCGTGCGCTTTTGGCCTTACAGGGTCCTAAAGCTGTTACGGCACTGTCCCGGTTGGTACCCGGTGTAGAAAAACTGGTCTTTATGACAGGCGCTTCATTTGTCTGGCAGTCCGCCGACCTGTTCATTACGCGCTCGGGTTATACCGGCGAAGATGGTTTTGAAATTTCAATCAGCAATGAACATGTTGATGCATTTGCTCGCGCCGTGTTGGCTCAAGCAGAAGTCAAACCCATTGGCCTAGGAGCGCGCAATTCATTGCGACTTGAAGCAGGGCTGTGCTTGTATGGCAATGACATTGACACGACCACCACGCCCGTTGAAGCAGGTCTGAATTGGGCCATCCAAAAAGTACGCCGTACAGGTGGCTCACGCGCAGGTGGTTTTCCTGGTGCACACATTGTGTTGGGTCAGTTGGAAGGCACGCAAGCCCTTCAACGCAAACGCGTTGGCCTCATTGCCCAAGAGCGCGTCCCTGTGCGCGAGCATGTTGAATTACAAAACACCCAAGGGCTCAAAATTGGCGAAGTGTCTAGCGGCTTGTTAGGACCAACAGCCAATGTGCCTGTTGCCATGGGCTATGTCGATGCTGCCAGCGCTTCCATTGGTACTGTGGTGAACGCCATGGTGAGAGGAAAAGCTGTGCCCATGACCGTGAGTGCCATGCCCTTTGTGCCTAACCGCTATTACCGCGGCTGAACAAGACAAAACAATTGTGATCTGACCCCAATTAAAAATTTTTAGGAGAAAAAAATGAGCTTGAAATACACCGAAGAACATGAGTGGATTTTGGTTGAAGGCGACATCGCCACGGTGGGCATTACGCACCATGCGCAAGACGCATTGGGTGCTGTGGTGTTCGTTGAGTTGCCCGAAGTAGGCAGCAGCTTTGAACAAAAAGCAGTGGCGGGTGTGGTGGAGTCTGTCAAGGCCGCTGCAGATGTTTACATGCCTGTTAGCGGACAAATTACCGAAGTCAATGAAACACTGCGCGGCGATCCTTCTTTGGCCAATACCGATCCTTTGGGTACAGGCTGGTTCTTCAAAGTGAAGTTGTCAGATGCATCACAAGTGGATGCCTTGCTTGACGAAACTGCTTACACCGCATTCGCTGCGGCCAACTGATTTTTGAATTTCATTCTTTGACCGAACTTTGAGTTTGAAGGCCCTACCATGTTGATGTCATCTACCGCACCCTTAAGCCAACTTGAAAATGAGAGCGAATTCATTGCACGCCACATTGGCATCAGTGAAGCTGATGAACATCACATGTTGTCTGTCATTGGCGAGGCTTCACGTCGTGCGCTGATCGACAGCATCGTGCCTGCTTCCATTGCACGCAGCCAGGCCATGAAACTGCCTGCAGCGGTTACAGAAGCCAGTGCCTTGGCAGAACTCAAAGCCATGGCGCAGCAAAACAAAATTCTCAAAAGTTTCATCGGTCAAGGCTACTACGGCAATCACACACCGGGCGTCATACTTCGCAACATTTTAGAGAACCCTGCTTGGTACACAGCCTATACGCCCTACCAAGCTGAAATTAGCCAAGGCCGAATGGAAGCCTTGGTCAACTTTCAAACCATGGTCTGTGATTTAACGGCCATGCCCATTGCCAATGCCTCTATGTTGGATGAGGCCACAGCAGCAGCCGAAGCCATGACCTTGGCCAAGCGCTCAGTTAAATCTAAAAGCAACAACATCATTGTGGCCGGCGATTGCCATCCCCAAACCATTGAAGTCATTCAAACCCGTGCCGCGCCCTTGGGCTTGAAGGTTTTGGTGGGCTTTGCACCCGAGTTGATGAAGCAGCACGACTACTTTGCAGTGGTGGCTCAGTACCCTTCTACGGCCGGCATGATTCACGACTTGAAAGATGTCATTGCGCAGGCACACACAGCACAAGCCGCTTTCATTGTTGCCGCAGATTTATTGGCCCTTACCTTGCTTACACCCCCAGGTGAATTGGGTGCCGACATTGTGGTGGGCACCACCCAACGCCTCGGAATGCCCATGGGCGCCGGTGGCCCTCATGCTGCCTACCTGGCTTGCCGTGATGACTTTAAGCGCTCAATGCCTGGCCGCTTGGTTGGCGTCAGTGTTGATGTGCATGGCAACCCCGCCTATCGCTTGGCTTTGCAAACGCGCGAGCAACACATTCGCCGCGAAAAAGCCACTTCCAATATCTGCACAGCGCAGGTTTTGCCTGCAGTGGTGGCCAGCATGTATGTGGTCTACCACGGCCCAGTAGGCTTGAAACGCATTGCACAACGTGTGGCCAGCTACACCGCTATCTTGGCCGAGGGTTTAGAGCAACTAGCTTGCAAACTGGCCCACAAATCAGCATTTGATACTTTGCAAGTGATCACGGGTGCTCGAACAGATGCCATCCTTCAGCAAGCTGTTCACAAAGGCTTCAACCTTCGCAAATTAAGCGCCGAGAGTATTGCCATATCTTTGGACGAAACCACCTCACGCGATGACATTCAAGCCATCTGGTCCTGCTTTGCCGAAAGCGGCCAAGCCCTGCCCGACTGGGCACCCTTTGAAAAAGGTCGCGACAGTCTGATACCTACACAATTGCGCCGCACCAGTGCTTATCTGACACACCCTGTGTTCAACCGCTACCATTCCGAAACCGGTATGTTGCGTTACATCCGTCAATTGAGCGACAAAGATTTGGCCCTCGACCGAAGCATGATTCCGCTTGGCTCTTGCACCATGAAGCTGAATGCCACCAGCGAGATGATTCCTATCACGTGGCCAGAATTTGCCAACATGCACCCCTTTGCACCAGCAGATCAACTCAAAGGCTATGCCTTGCTGGATGAGCAACTGCGTGAATGGCTGTGCCAAGCCACAGGCTATGCAGGCATCAGTTTGCAACCCAACGCAGGCTCACAAGGCGAATATGCAGGCTTGTTGGTCATCAAAGCTTTCCACGAGGCTAAGGGTCAAGGCCATCGGAATATTTGCCTTATTCCCGCCAGCGCACACGGCACCAACCCCGCCAGCGCACAAATGGTGGGCATGCAAGTGGTGGTCACAGCATGTGATGCACAAGGCAACGTCGACATGGCCGACCTGCAAGCCAAGTGCGAACAACACAGCGCCAACTTGGCTGCAGTCATGATCACCTATCCCAGTACACACGGCGTGTTTGAAACACAAGTCAAAGCATTGTGCGAGTTGGTGCACCAACATGGCGGTCGGGTGTACGTGGACGGCGCCAACATGAATGCCTTGGTGGGCGTGGCAGCGCCTGGCGAATTTGGCGGCGATGTAAGCCACCTCAATTTGCACAAAACATTTTGCATTCCACACGGCGGTGGCGGCCCCGGTGTGGGTCCAGTTTGTGTGGTGGAAGATTTGGTCCCTTACCTGCCTGGCCATGCAACCGGTGGATTAAAAGTCAATGGCGTGGGCGCTGTTTCTGCCGCGCCTTTGGGCAATGCCGCTGTGCTGCCCATCAGCTGGATGTATTGCCGCATGATGGGCGCAGAAGGTCTAAAGCACGCCACAGAGGCTGCTATTTTGGCCGCCAATTACATCAGCCGTCGCTTGGCCGACCACTACCCGACGCTTTACGCCAGTGCCGGCGCCAATGGCAAAGCAGGCCATGTTGCGCATGAATGCATTTTGGATTTGCGCGGCTTGAAAGAAACCAGTGGTGTGATGGCCGAAGACGTGGCAAAGCGTTTGATGGACTATGGCTTCCACGCACCCACCCTCTCTTTTCCTGTGGCCAACACCCTCATGGTCGAACCCACTGAAAGCGAAACCCTTGAAGAACTTGATCGCTTCATCGACGCCATGATTGCCATTCGCGAAGAAGTGCGTCAAATTGAAAACGGCGTTTGGCCTCAGGACAACAACCCCCTCAAACATGCGCCACATACTGCTGCAAGTTTGATGGCTGCTGACTGGAGCCGTCCGTATTCTCGTGAAGTGGGTGCCGCGCAAGCAGGTCGCCCACTAAGCAGCGTTAAATACTGGCCGCAAGTGGGCCGTGTGGACAACGTGTATGGCGATCGCAATTTGTTCTGCAGCTGCGTGCCAATGAGTGACTACGCCTCATGATCGATTTGAGGGTCGAACGCGTCGATTACCTCAATGCCAAAGATGCACAAGCCCTGGTGTATTTGTTAGACGCTTACGCCCAAGACCCCATGGGCGGTGGTGAGGCGCTCAACCCAGAGGCCTCAGCGCGTTTGTGCCAAGACTTGTCGCGTATTGCAGGTGCAGCCAGCTTCATTGCATGGTCAGAAGGGCAAGCCATTGGGCTGATCAATTGCTTTGAAGGCTATTCCACCTTCAAAGCCAAGCCCCTGCTGAATGTCCATGACATTGCCGTTTTGGCCGAGTTTCGTGGTCAGGGCGTAGGTCAGGCCCTGTTAAAGGCTGCTGAGGACCATGCACGCGCTCGGGGGTGCTGCAAGCTGACGCTTGAAGTACTCAGTGGCAATACGCCCGCCATGGCCAGCTACAAACGCTTTGGTTTTGCGCAATACGAACTCGATCCCGCTGTAGGGCAAGCTCAATTCATGCAAAAGTGGCTGTAAAGTCACGGCTTGCATGAATCATTCACCAGACAATCAACCATTCAGCGTCTTGAGCGTCATCCCACCGATGACGCAACTCAACACGCCCTACCCGTCTACGGCCTACCTGACGGGCTTTTTGCGTTCGCGCGGTATTGCTGCCACGCAAGAAGATTTGGCACTCAAACTGGTCTTGAGTTTCTTCAACAGAGATGGTTTAACGGCCGTTCGCGACAAAGCCTTGTCACTCCCTTTGGCCGAACGCAGTGCCAGTGTCAATTATTTTTTAGATTTCTTTGAGCGCTATGCCAACACCATAGCGCCCACCATTGCTTTTTTACAAGGCAAAGACAGCACACTCAGCCATCGCATTGCAGGCAGAGGCTTCTTGCCCGAAGGCCCACGCTTTGCAGCATTGGATGCCTATGACGATGGCGAATCGGCAGACCCTTTAGCCTGGGCCTTTGGCGCCTTGGGTCAGCAAGACCGTGCTCGCCATTTGGCCACCTTGTATTTGAATAATCTGGCTGATGTGTTACGAGATGCGGTAGACAATCGTTTTGAATTTGTTCGGTACGGCGAATCTTTGGCGGGTAGCCAAGCCAGCTTTGAACCCTTGGCCACCGCACTAGCAGCACCCCTCACATTGATGGATGAGATGCTGCAGAGTCTCACACGCAAGGCTATTGCACATCACCAACCCAATTTGGTATTGCTGTCGGTTCCTTTTCCTGGTGCTGTTTATGCGGCGTTCAGAATTGCGCAGTGCATCAAACAACATCACCCGCACATCCAGATTGCTTTGGGTGGCGGCTTTGTAAATACCGAGCTGCGCGAACTGTCAGAGCCGCGCGTATTTGATTACGTAGACTTTGTGACCCTCGACTCAGGTGAACGCCCCTTATTGGCTTTGCTTGAGCATTTGCAAGGCCAACGTTCTGCCGCGCGTTTGGTCAGAACCTTTGTCCGCAAACAAGACACCGGCAATGTGCAATTGATGAGCTGGTCCGAGCCCGACGTGCCCTTCGAAGAAGTCGGTACGGCCACTTGGGATGGCTTGCCACTGAACGACTACTTGTCCTTGCTAGACATGCTCAACCCCATGCACCGCTTGTGGAGCGATGGTCGCTGGAACAAACTGACTGTGGCGCATGGCTGCTATTGGAAAAAATGCAGCTTCTGCGATGTCAGCCTTGACTACATTTCCCGATACGAAACGGCATCTGCTAGCTTGTTGGTCGATCGCAGTGAGCAAATCGTGGCAGAAACAGGCCAGACTGGTTTTCACTTTGTGGATGAAGCTGCACCCCCTAAAGTACTCAAAGCTTTGGCCGAAGAATTGATACGCAGAGAGGTGCACATTTCTTGGTGGGGCAATATTCGATTTGAAAAAACCTTCACACCTGAGTTGGCCGAACTGTTGGCAGAGAGTGGTTGCATCGCCATGTCGGGGGGACTCGAAGTAGCCTCCGACCGCTTGCTCAAGCTCATGAAAAAAGGTGTCTCGGTAGAACAAGTGGCGCAGGTCACCAAGGGTTTTTCAGAATCGGGCATCTTGGTTCACGCTTACTTGATGTACGGCTTTCCAACCCAAACGGTTCAAGACACTGTGGACGCCCTTGAGTATGTCCGCCAGCTTTTTGAAAATGGCTGTATTCAAAGCGGTTTCTTTCACCGCTTTGCATGCACGGTGCATTCGCCTGTGGGTTTAAATCCTGAAGAATACGGCATTGAATTGATACCTTTACCACCCGTCTCATTTGGCAAAAACGACATTGGCTTCATAGACCCAACGGGTGTCGATCACGATCTGCTGGGTCTGGGTCTTAAGAAAGCCATTTACAACTACATGCACGGCATCGGCTTAGAAGAAGATGTGCGAACCTGGTTTCAAGATGCACTCAATGAGCATTCAAATGGCAGACGCAGTGCTTTGAAATTTCCAAAAAGTTCGGTGCCTCGTCATCAAATTGAAAAAGCACTTCAACGTTAAATAGTTATGCAATGACTAAGAAATTCATCATTTTTGTCATCGATGATTTGTCGGGCTCAGGCACACCCGATGAGATGAAGACCATTGATGCCTTCAACGATAAATTGCGTGCCAATGGCCATTGGATGTTTGCTGGAGGCTTGGCCTCGCCTTTCCATGGCAATGTGATTGACAACCGAAAGGGCGCCAACACAATGACTGGCAAACCTTTGTTTGAAGATAAAGAAAATTACAGTGGGTTTTGGCTGATTCAGGCCGCCGACTTGGAAAGCGCTCACAAATTAGCACTGGAAGGTTCTATGGCCTGCAATCGCAAAGTGGAGTTGCGCCCGCTTCTTGGTTAAATTGAAGAAGGAAGCTGACGCCTCAAATGCCACACTCAAGGGCTTGGATAAACCTTGGAAGACAAGGCCTTGCCGTTGGCATCAACTTTGACCAGTGCCATGTCACCCGAGCCAATGTTTTGCCCCATGAATTCAGCAATGTTGACGTGATGCGTAACCAAAATCAAAGCTTGGTCCTGTTTGGTTTTTAGTTGATTGGCAATGAACTTTTGAAGTCTGACATTGCTTTGCGGGCCCTGTCGCATGTCATCAAAGAAAGAGTTCAATGAGGCTTCTTGAACGGGTGAACCAAAGCCTAGTTTTTCTGCGGTTTCTTTGCAACGGCACCAAGCGCTGCTGTAAACAAAGGCCTGCTTAACCCCTTGGTCCTTCAACCATTTACCAATGCGCTGCGCTTGCTCGCGGCCATTGACGTCTAAATTTCTTTGCGTTTTGCAATCTTGTAGGTTGTAGCCAGAGGGGTCGCCAAAACCTGGCGCCAAGGCATGTCGTATCAACAAGACATGGTCAGCCCTTTTCAAGGCGTCTGACAACTCGCTGGCGCTAGCGACGGCAGCACCCAACATGCCCAGCACAAAGCACCAGACGAACCGCCAAGCAATTGTGTGAATCTTTTTTTTGATCATTCTGGATTGCCAGTCTGAATGGCTTGATGACTTGCATTTGAAGTACCTGCAGGGCTTGGATCTTCAAGTTTGGGCATGGCCATTTTTTCGCCATCCCATTGCTGCCCGCACCAGCATCGACCCTCAGGATCGATGATGCAAGTACCTGTCCCACAACATCTTGGATCTTCGTTCATACAATTCTCCTTCGAGGCATTTTCAAATTACCAGGGTATTTCTTGGCCGGCATGGTCTACAAATTGAGCACGACCAGTAGGTTTCAAATGAGACAACACTTGCATCAACTTGGTGACTGATTCTTCTGGCGTGATGCTGTCTTGTGCAGAGGCAAACTTAGCACTCAAATTCGATTGAACTGTGCCGGGTTGTAGTGCAGCAAAAATACCCAAGGGTCTTTTTCTGCTGGCCTCAATGGCCGCCGTTTGAAGCAGCATGTTTCTGGCTGCTTTGGCGGCTCGATAGCCATACCAACCGCCTTTGAAATTGTCTTGAATACTGCCCACACGCGCTGACAAAGTGGCATAACAAGCCGTCTCTTGCATCAAGAGCAAGGGGAAAAAATGTTTCATCAGCAAAGCTGGGCCTACCGCATTCACTTCAAACTGTCGCAAAAGTTGTTTCGAATTCAATGCTTCCAAGCGCTTTTCAGGGCCTTGGTCATCGATGGTCAATGCGCCTGTGGCATCAATGATCCATTTGAATTCACATGGGCCATAAGGGCCATCAGGATTGCGCAGCATAGAAGCACAATGCGCCATGCTGTCTTCGTTTTCCAATTCAAAATGCAGCCCGCTTTCAGCATTCTTTTGTCTTGACAGGCCCACGACCAAACTGCACTGAGCATCACTTTCAAAATGCTTTAAAAATGCCTTTCCAATGGTCCCACTGGCACCCAGTACCAAAGCTTGATAGCGGCTCATGAATGTCGCGCATCCCACTTCAACAAATATTTTTGAACGGTAGGCCGAATGGGTAAAAACATTTTGTAGCCCAACTGAATGGCCCAGCTGAAAGGCCAAACTGAAAACACACGACCCGCCAAGCGCCATCCGCGCAACTCAAGCCAAAGCCTTGCAAACGCGGCGCCTCCTTCAAACAAATGGCCTTCTGCATCGCGCACATGAAAGTACGCCATGGCACGTTGGCAACTCAGGCCCTCACCCAAAGTGGCATCGTCGTTGGCCCGAAAGTTGACGCTGACGTCATGCCACACCAATTGCGCTGCATCGGGATTGCTTCTGTAAAACGCAATCTCGCGCCTGCACAATGGGCAGCTGCCGTCGTAGTAAATGGTCAACGGGGCCATGCGTCAAATTTCACCTGCGGCAATTTGTCTTAGCGCTTGTTCAAAGACGGCGGCAGGTTGCCCGCCAGAAATTAAGTGCTTGTCATTGATGATGACTGCAGGCACCGAGTGAATACCAGCCTGTTGATAGAACTGCTCAATCTCTCGTACTTCTTGACTGTAGGTATCAGAGGACAAAATATTTTGAGCCTCTGCCACATCCAAACCGACGGATGCAACCACTGCCAGCAACACGTCATTTGACTCAATCACTTCAGCGCGGCCCTGATAAGACGCCAGCAAAGCACGCTTCAATGCATGCTGACTGCCTTCTGGCCCTGCTACCCCTGCCCAATGTAACAAGCGATGCGCATTGAACGTGTTGTAAACCCGACCCCGTCCACCTGGGTTGAACTTGAAACCCACTTCTTCGCCCCGCGCGGAAATGTTGGCGCGAATTTGGGCTTGTTGCTCAGGGGTAGATCCGTATTTTTGCGTGAGGTGTTCGCCCAAATCTTGGCCGCCTGGTGCCATGTTAGGGTTTAACTCGAAAGGTTGAAAATGCAATTGCGCTTGCACTTCCCCCTTGAGTTTTTCGAGCGCTTGCTCCAAAGCGCCTAAGCCAACCGCGCACCAGGGACAGGCAATGTCAGAGACGAAGTCAATTTTCAGCGTAGCAGCCATGGCAAAAGATTTTCATGTAAAAGTCAGATATTGCCTCAAATATTGGAAAATCGGGTCATCGGGCCCAGATTCCATGCTTTGACTAGGGATCTTTGACTGGCCTACTCCAGAGGACGATCATGAAAATTTTGTGTTTGAACGGCATCAACTTGAACATGTTTGGCAAACGTGATCCTGCCCAATACGGCACCATCACCTTGGCCGAAATTGATGCACAGGTGAAAAAATTAGGCACCGAACTGGGCGCTGAAGTGACGTGCTTTCAAACCAATTTTGAAGGCGCCATGGTCGAAAAAATTCACGAAGCACATACCGACAAAATCGATGCTGTGATGATCAACGCAGGCGCTTGGACGCACTACAGCTACGGCATTCGTGATGCGCTGGCCATCTTGAAGTGCCCCATCATCGAAGTGCACATGTCCAACATTCACGCCAGAGAAGAATTTCGCCACCACTCTGTCATTGCTGAAATTGCCAAAGGTCAAATTGCAGGCTTCGGCGTTGACAGTTATTTATTGGGATTGCGCGCGGCTGTATCTGCCATCAAAGCAGCGGCCTAAACCAGACTCAGGGTGTGTTTTAAAGCGCGGTGGAACCCTGTGGGGTTTTCATACTGCACCCAATGCCCCATGCCTTCGACCAATTGCCACAAGACCAAGTTGGGCGTGACCTGCTTGAACATGACCTCAACTTCGGGCAAGCGGTCTAAATAAAACGCGTCGAATTCACCATAAATTACGTGAACTGGGCATTTGATTTTGGGCATGGCCTCGACCAGCACCGGCGTCGAGGACAGACGTCGGCGGGTCATGCGATCTCGAACCACATTCAAGACATGCAGTCTCATGGCCACCTCGTCCAAATTGGCCTCGTCGTGCAACATCAAGCCCATTAAATTGTGTCGATGTGCTTGCGCTTGTAAAGCTTCAGTTGCCAAATGGCGCCAGCCTTTCAGCGGAATTCGTTTGGGTGACGCCAAGCCAAATCCAGGCGCACCTACCATGACCAAGGCTTGTGCATCTTGCGGATACTGCGCTAACCACAACGCTGCGGTCATGCCGCCAAATGAAAAGCCCATCAATATATTGTTGTCGTGTTGGCGCAAGAGTTGCCAAGCGGCATGAAGCGGTTCAACCAGGGCATCGGCATCTCCCCCATTTGCGGGTGCGTCTGAATCGCCAAAGCCCGGTAAATCGACGGCCAGAACGCGGTAGCCCTCAGCCACCAAGGGCTCAATGTTTCGAATCCAATGGGTCCAACTGCCACTGCCGCCGTGCAACAACACAAACGTAGGCGCGTTTTCTGGTCCCCATGCGTGCCAAATCATGCGGCCAGGCAGTTCGTAGCGTTGGCCTGTTGCCAAGAACTGCGCTGCCTCTGAACTTAAAACAGTGTTCAGTTGCGGGTGAATTTGAAGAGGCGATTGATGCAAATTCATGTGAACTCAAGGCGCTCAGTTGGCAGCGGGAAATGTCTCTAAGGGATGGTGCAAACGCCATACTTTGTAAGCAGCCAAAGTACCAATGAAGGCAGTTGCCATCGATACCCAATAAACGCTTTGCAAACCTAAACTGTCGCTGAGCAAACCACCCACCAAGCCGCCCAACACACCCGGAAAGCCATAGGCAATGACGGTGTACAAAGCCTGCCCACGCCCTCTCAAACGACCTGGAAAATAGTGCGACAAAAGCGCTACACACACCGTGTGATTGGCAGCAAAAGTCAATGCGTGCAGCGACTGCGCCAACAGCAACACCCACAAGATATCGGCCCATTGGGCTGTCATGCCCATCCGCAGCGTCATGGCCGCTGCACAAACCAACAGCCAAGCGGTCAGTGGCAAGCGATGCAGCCATTTAGATTGCGTAAAGAACCAAACAATTTCGACAATGACCGAGACCGCCCACAGAATGCCAATCCAGACTTTGCTGTACCCCAATGCATCCAAGTAGAGAGAGAAAAAAACATACACACCAATGTGTGACAGGACATGAAAAAACGCAGCAATGAAAAACCACATGACGGGTTTTTGTCGGAGAACTGGCCAGACCGCCTCTTTCACATCACTGGTAGATACAGCTTCTTTCAGGTCTGGCAACAGCCACACACTGACCGTGACAGCCACTAAACTCAAGACGGTCCATGCTGGAAAATGTTGCATCCCAAAATGCTCAAACCATGCACCCGCCAAAAACACGGTTGCCAAAAATCCCAGAGATCCAAACAGGCGCACCCGACCATACCGTTTGGCATCAAACGCGCCGCCTTGGCTGACCAAATGCGCCATGGCCGCTTCACTCATGGGCATCATCGAACTGGTGTGTGTGAACATCACCAAAAGCACCAAGCCCAAAGCGATGGGACTCAAATCAAACAGCAGCCCACAGGCACAGAAAAGTGCAATGGTGGCGCCATACCGCAACAATTTGACACGTTCACCGGTGTGATCACTGAGCCATCCCCAGCCATAGGGCGCGAACAAGCGTGTTGCGGCTTGCACCGAGGTCAACACACTGATGGCAAACAATCCGAAGCCAAGATCCTTGAGCCACAAGGGCAGGTAAGGATTGAAGAATCCAATGTGTGCAAAGTAGGTGGCAGAAACCGCTGCAAACGGCACAAGTTGCCGACGGGTGACGACGCCAGTGTTGGGCACAATTGGCCCTTAATTGTTTGTAGCTTGCGCCACGTCACCGCACTGCGCGCGATGCTGAAGTGCATGATCGATGATGACCAAAGCCAGCATGGCCTCTGCAATAGGCGTTGCCCGAATGCCCACACACGGATCATGACGACCCTTGGTTAGGACTTCCACTTCATTGCCTTGTGTATCGATGGAAGGACGAGGAATGAGAATGGAACTGGTGGGTTTAATGGCAATAGAAACCTCGATGTCTTGACCCGTACTGATACCGCCTAAAACACCGCCGGAATGGTTGCCTACAAAACCGTTGGCCGTGATGGGGTCACCGTGCTCACTGCCCTTTTGAGTCACTGACGCAAAGCCGGCACCAATTTCGACACCCTTGACTGCATTGATGCCCATCATGGCGTATGCAATATCGGCATCGAGTTTGTCGAACAAAGGTTGGCCCAAACCAACAGGCATGCCTTGTGCCACCACCCGCAAACGAGCACCGCAAGAGTCACCCGATTTACGCAGCGCGTTCATGTAGTCTTCCAGAAAAGAAACATCGGCAACAGGCGCAAAAAATGGGTTGTTGGGCACGTGCTCCCAGGACTCAAAGCCAATGGTCTGCTCGCCAATTTGCGTCATGCAGCCTTTGAAGGTGGTGCCATATTTTGCAGCCAACCATTTCTTGGCAACCGCCCCCGCTGCCACCATGGGCGCAGTCAAGCGGGCTGAGGAACGGCCGCCTCCCCGTGGGTCACGCAGGCCATACTTGCGCCAGTAGGTGAAGTCGGCGTGGCCAGGGCGAAAGGTTTGAACGATGTCGCCGTAGTCTTTGCTTCGCTGGTCTGTGTTTTGAATGAGCAGCGCAATGGGTGTGCCCGTGGTAAGACCTTGGTAGACACCCGACAAAATTTGCACTGTGTCTGGTTCATTGCGTTGGGTGACAAATTTAGAAGTGCCGGGGCGCCTTCTGTCTAGATCGGGCTGGATGTCCGCCTCTGACAATGGCATGCCGGGTGGACAGCCATCAATGACACAGCCAATGGCTGGGCCGTGGGATTCACCAAAATTGGTGACCGAGAATAAATTGCCGAAGGTGTTACCGCTCATAGTCCCCCATTATCTCAGAGGGAGGGCGCTTCTTTCTCTTGTTTCCCATCGCTATCTGGCCAATCACGAATGTAGGCTTTGAGCATTTTGTTTTCAAAATCTTGGCCATCGACGACTGCCTTGGCCACATCGTAGAAACTGATCACGCCCATTAGCACACGATTTTCAATGACAGGCATGTACCGTGCATGGTTGTTGAGCATCAAGCGCCGCACATCGTCCATGTCGGTTTCACTGGTGCAAGTAATGGGCGATTTGTCCATGGCACTGCTAACCAACACGTCACCAATGGCGCAGTTGTTCTCGGCCAATGATTTCATGACCTCACGAAAAGTGAGCATGCCGACCAATTCGCCGCGCTCCATCACAACCAACGATCCCAAATCCTTTTCGGACATGATTTGCACCGCAGTCGCGAGGGTTTCGTCTGGTCTGGCGGTAATCAGGATATTGCCCTTGACGCGAAGGATGTCACTGACTTTCATGGCGAGTTCTCCTAGTAAGGTTTAAATATAGCCCACAATCTTGACTAATAACAGTAGAAGCTTACCCTTAAACACTTGCCCGGATCATTCAGTATTTCGTTGGAGCACCTTTATGCCTGGATATTCAGACCCTGGTTTTGACACATTGGCCCTGCATGCGGGCGCAGCCCCCGACCCCAGCACTGGCGCACGTGCCGTCCCCATTCACCTGACCACCTCCTTTGTTTTTGAGTCCAGTGATCAAGCGGCTTCTCTCTTCAATCTAGAGCGTGGCGGCCATGTTTACAGCCGAATTAGCAACCCAACCAATGCCGTTCTTGAACAACGCATTGCGGCTTTAGAAGGGGGTATTGGTGCCATTGCCACTTCAAGCGGTCAGGCTGCTTTGCATTTGGCTGTCAGCACCCTCATGGGTGCAGGCTCACACATTGTGGCCTCCTCTGCGCTGTATGGAGGATCGCACAATCTTTTGCATTACACGCTTAGACGTTTTGGCATTGAAACCACCTTTGTCAAACCGGGCGATTTAGACGCATGGCGCGCTGCCATTCAGCCCAATACCAAATTGTTTTTTGGCGAAACTGTTGGCAATCCAGGCATGGATGTTCTGGATTTGCCTGCCGTCAGCCAGATTGCCCATTCAGCAGGTGTGCCGTTGCTGGTGGATGCCACCCTCACCTCGCCATGGCTTTTGAAACCGCTTGAGCATGGTGCCGATTTGGTCGTGCATTCAGCCACCAAGTTTTTATCAGGGCACGGAACTGTCATTGGCGGTCTGGTGGTCGATGGCGGCAGCTTTGATTGGGCCGGGCCCAACACCGAAGGCAAGTTTGCCGAACTGACGCAAGCCTATGAAGGCTTTCACAACATGGTGTTTGACGAAGAAAGCACCGTGGGTGCGTTCTTACTCCGCGCCAGACGCGAAGGGCTACGAGACTTTGGCGCATGCATGAGTCCTCACACTGCATGGCTCATTTTGCAGGGCATCGAAACCTTGCCACTTCGCATGGCGCGCCATGTCAGCAACACCGAAAAAATCGTCAATTTTTTAGCCACACACCCTATGGTGAGTCGCGTGGGTCATCCCATGCTAGAGAGCCATCCCAGTCATGCACTGGCAAAAAAACTACTGCCACGCGGCGCTGGTTCTGTGTTCAGTTTTGACATTGCAGGCTCTCGCCAACAGGGTCAAGCTTTCATTGAGGCTTTGCAAGTATTTAGCCATTTGGCAAACGTGGGCGATTGCCGGTCTTTGGTCATTCACCCTGCCAGCACCACCCACTTTAGGGTCGACGATGAAACGCTTAAAGCTTCAGGCATTGGACCTGGCACTGTGCGTTTATCGATTGGACTTGAAGATCCAGATGACCTGATTGACGACTTAAAACGCGCCTTGCGAGTGGCCGAAAAGTCGGCTGCACAAGCTGGGGGGAAAGCATGATTTATACGGTTCAAGGCGCGCCCTTTTATGCCTACACAGGCGGCAAAACATTTGACCCTCTCAAGCCAACCGTGGTCTTTATTCATGGCGTTTTAAACGATCACAGCGTCTGGATTTTGCAATCAAGACACTTTGCAAATCATGGCTGGAATGTTTTGGCCATCGACTTGCCCGGCCATGGCCGAAGTGGCGGCAAGGCACCCGCAACGGTGCAGTCGGCGGCCCAAAGTATCGTTGCCTTGCTAGATGCCGCAGGCGTCTCAAAAGCCGTTCTGATGGGGCACAGTTTTGGCTCACTCATTGCGTTGCACGCTGCAGCCGAACATCCATCGCGCGTCTCACAGTTGGTCATGGTCGGCACGGCTTACCCCATGCGTGTGTCGCCCGCATTGCTTGAAAATTCTTTGAATGCTCCCGAAAAAGCCATTCACATGGTCAATGTGTTTTCACACTCTACGCTGGCACCACCGCCCAGCACTTTAGGCCCTGGCACATGGTTGCTTGGCGGTAGCAAAGCCCTGATGCGCCGGGTCTTGGCAAGCAACCCGCACGAAAATATTTTCAACATCGGCTTCAAGGCTTGCGATCAGTACGACCAAGGCGAAGCGGCAATGGCCAAAGTGACTTGCCCGACGCTATTTTTATTGGGTCAAAAAGATCAAATGACCACCCCCAAAGCCGCCCAATCTTTGATTCGCCTTGCGCAAGATGGTCAAGTGGTGCAAGTCAACGCAGGCCATCAACTGATGGTCGAGGCCCCCGAGGAAGCATTGAAAGCCATGCTATTGTTTTGCAAAAATAAAGCTGCTTGACTTGAATTAATCTGCAACAAGGACACGTCATGAATCCGTCAGACCCAATAGAAGCAAAAGCCTTCACCACATTTGCAGAGTTCTATCCCTTTTATTTGAATGAACACAGCAACCGAACTTGTCGTCGCTTGCACTTTGTTGGCTCCAGCTTGTCATTGGTTTGCCTGTTCATGCTTTTCACGACAGGCAAACCCCAGTATTTTTTATACGGACTGCTGTGCGGCTACGGTTGCGCTTGGGTTGGGCACTTTGTGTTTGAGAAAAACAAGCCTGCCAGTTTCAAAAGACCGCTTTACAGTTTCATGGGCGACTGGGTCATGTACAAAGACATGTGGACAGGCCGCATCAAGTTTTAATGACGTCTGCAACTTTGATGTTGGACAGGTTCATTTGGTTCCAAAGAGGCTCTGTGTTTTCAGTTTGAAGAAGGCACAAACGCGTCACGAGGGGCTCCAACAAAACCTCGTCCAAATCCACCAGC
>JACCDH010045875.1_pt1 | contig 20842 bp, 20 predicted proteins | sample 7442481 | NCBI WGS metagenome assembly JACCDH01 (sample SAMN15323433, study PRJNA562643) | freshwater metagenome | isolation source: river surface water | place: USA:Blue River Watershed | collected 2017-08-15 | reverse complement strand
CATCAAATCTGTTTCGTTTGACCAATGGTTGACAAATCAGAGTTTTTTTGAAGATGCGGTTCGCGATTGATTTTCACATCAATGACGAAACCTGAGATCAGCAGAAAGCGACGGGTTGATGCTGAAACAAAGAAGGCAAACAAAGTGAGTGTCCCTTTGTTTGTCCCTTTGCTTCCGAAATCTGATGTCATGAACGCTTTCCTTGAAAAGAAATTGGTGTGACATCTGGTCTCGGATGGTCATTATTGATTTATTTTTAGGGGAATCAGAGTGGATTCACTCACCGGCGGGGGAGCCACGGAAATCCATTTTTCGGTTTTCAGGTCAAAGTAGCCTAGGGCACTCGATCCTTCCTTACTTTTGATCGGCGGCCCCCCATAGATGAAGGCCACATAGGCCCCGCCGGGATCAACCGTATACTGCGAAACAGCAGCCATATTCATCCTCGGTGCTCGCCAAATCGTGGTGTTGCCATGTATATCTTTTCTGGTGAGAGAAAAACCTATTTTCGAGGGAGCCGTTTCGTAAAAAATATTTCCCTGCTGGTCGACTGAGGGAAATTTTGCGAAAGGCAGATCGTAGTAAATAGGCTCCGGAGCAAATCGTATTCCGCGCTTGATGCGAAAAATCTCGCTGCCTTGGTACTGGCTAAAAGAGCCATAATGCTCATCGGTCCCCGTATGGTAAGGAAACATGGCGCTGGCAATGATTTCCGACTCAGACAAATAACTGATCATGGTGGCGTGATAGAACGTCAACGGACCCGCAAAAAGTTGGTTTTCCCCCGAATTCAAATCAAATTCCCAGATGTCGTAATACGCCATAAAAGTCCACCGCGCCGGCGGTTTATCGGAACTTGCCACCAGATAGGCCAGCTTTGTTCCGGAGGGTGATAGCGTTGGGCAGACAACCCGGTTTGGCGGCATGGGCAAGACGCGATAGTCACTGCCGTCGCGGTTCATGATCACGATTTCGCCACGAGCATAGCTATTCATCACATCGTCATGCCCTCCTTTTCTTGAAGGAGGCTGGCGAATGAAGAGAATCTTCTCCCCGGTAGAGGAGAAACTGGCGCCCAGATAGCTGTAATTCATAGGCAGATCCAGCCGTTGATATGAGTGATCCCTCAGGTTGTAGATGAGCAGATAGCCGGCCTTATGAGGCGTAAATGCATTACTGAACTCCGAAACCAGCCATTCATCTCCATTCGGATGAATGCTGATGTTCTCGAAACCTCTCCCGACCCTGGCTGCTTCGAAAGACGGACTGCGAGAATTGTCGTAGGCGATAGCGGTCGATGCTGTAAACACCGCGAGGCCCGCAGCCAAGTACTTAAAAAAGCTTTTCAACATGGTGAAAGAATTTTTCTGTGACAGGCCGGGCGCTTCACTGCTTGCTCCGGTGCTCGGAAATGTGTAAACCCCGAAGGGTCCGCGCCTTGAGCTGCCCCCGGCAGGAAGAGTGATGAGCGATCGCGGGGATCGGGAGAGGATCACTACCTAACGAGAGCCTCCCAAGGCAACGGAGCGCTCAGTGTGATCAGATGTAGGAGAGAAGGGAAATGAAATCCAATTTTTGGATGGCATCATTCGCAAAACGTAAGATGCGATGTACTGGCGATCTTTATTCGAACTCTGGTTCGATCTGCAGATCATTCAGAGGTTGAATTTGTCTTGGTTGATCGATTATTGGATAGGATCGTTTTTATCCAAGATAAAAATGACAGCAATGAGAAGTCCCGCGTGGAGTGATTCAAAACGAAAAACAAAGTGAGTGTCCCTTTGCAGGCCTTTGCAGGGATACGTGAGCTCATTGTCGATGAGGTGGTCCGAAATTCTTTTCGGTTCATGCGACCTTGTTTACAAGCAAGCGGGCACTCATTCCGTCAGAACCGCTCAAGAAATTTCAGCAAGCCCTTGAGCGAATGCACAATGGTCTGCTCGCGTACCGCGTGACGATCCCCGGTAAAAACCAGCCGTTCGGTGTGAACGACTTTGCCATGCGCCCATCCGAAGCATACGGTGCCCACGGGTTTGCCCGGTACTGCACCCGTTGGGCCGGCGATGCCGGTGGTCGACAGGGCGACATCGGCGTTGGTGTTGATCAGAGCGCCTTTGGCCATTTCGGCAGCGACTTCTTCGCTGACTGCGCCCAGCTGCGCGATCAGGGCTTCGGGCACGTCGAGGAATTGGGTCTTTGAGCTGTTGGAGTAAGTCGCGAAGCCACAGTCAAACCATTCGGAAGAGCCGGCGATATCAGTAATCAGCTGAGCAATGCCGCCGCCGGTGACGGATTCTGCGGTGGCCAGCAGCCAGCCTTTTTGCTTCAGGGCGTGGCCGACTTGCAGGGAAAGTTCGTTCAGCGTGTCCATGGTGGCCTCCGGGGGTGCAATGCCGTCATGGTGTCAGGGATTTACCAAAAGCGCCATAGCGCAAGTGTGAGCAGCGTAAAAAACGCAGCAAGGATATCGTCGCCCATGACGCCGAATCCGCCTTTGAAGCGCTTCTCGAACTGCCGTATGGGCGGCGGCTTGGTCATGTCAAAGACACGGAAGACCAGAAAAGCAGCCAGCTGCGTTTTGAAACTGGCCGGCGTGACAAACAGCATCACGAGCCAGATCGCGATGATCTCATCCCAGACCATCGCGCCATGATCGGGGACTCCGAGCGCACGCCCTGTGCGCTCGCATGCCCAGACACCGATCACAAAGCCTCCAACGATCAGGACGCCCCACACCGTGGGGGTCAGCACCTCCGGCCATCTCACCGACATCGCATGAAACAAGAGCCAGCCGAACAAGGTGCCGACGGTGCCGGGCACCCATCGCGACAGCCCGCTGCCGAAGCCGATCGCCAACAGGTGGGCGGGATGGGACAGCATGAATTCCGCAGTCGGTCTGCGTGGCGGGGTGGGCGCAGGCGTTTCTACAGCGGCTTCTGTCGTCGGCTCGGGAGTCATCATGAAGTGAAATGATCGAAAGAGTGGCCCTTGATGGTCAGTGTCTGCCCGTTGGCATCCACCAGCTGCACGCCGCGTTCCGCACGCAGGCTGCCAATGCGGGTGACTGCGGTCTGGCTCTGTCGGCCAGCCTCGAGCACGGCGTCATGGAGGGTGGCCGGTGCGCAGAAGCACAGTTCATAGTCATCGCCGCCGGTGAGTGCGCATTCTCGCTGTTCGTGTGGGGCGCGGCGCGACAGTGCAAGGCCGAAGGGCAGGGCGTCTGCATGGACGAGGGCTCCGGTGCCTGAGCTTTTCAGAATATGGCCCAGATCGCCCAGCAGGCCATCCGATACATCGATGGCGGCACTCGCAATGCCTCGTAGCGCCAGTCCCAGCGCATTGCGGGGAGTCGGTGTGTGCAAGCGTTCTGCGGCAACTGCCAGCTGGTCGGCATCGAGCGCAATCTCGCCCAGCAGCGCGGCCAGTGCGAGCCTGGCGTCGCCCAGACTGCCCGACACCCAGAGGTCATCTCCCGGACGTGCGCCGCTGCGCCTGAGCGCCAAGTTCTCGGGCGCGCTGCCGAATACGGTCACACAGAGGGTCAGCGGGCCGCGCGTGGTGTCACCGCCGATCAGTTCGATCTGATGGGCATCGGCCAGCGCGAGCAAACCTTCGGAGAACGGCTTGAGCCAGTCCTCGTCGGCCGACGGCAGAGACAGTGCCAGGGTGAAGCCCAGCGGACGTGCACCCATTGCGGCCAGGTCGGAGAGGTTTACCGCCAGTGTTTTGTGTCCGAGTGCGCGGGGGTCGGCGCCCGCAAAAAAATGGCGTCCCTCGACCAGCAAGTCGGTCGAGGTCGCCAACACCTCGCCCTCTGGCACTTTCAACAGCGCGCAGTCGTCGCCCACCCCAAGCCGCACCGGTCCCGAGGGGCGAGGTGCGCGCTGGAAGTAGCGTTCGATCAGCTGGAATTCAGACAACATCCGCGGATTGTACCGAACCGGTCATGGGTGCCGAGAAGGGCGCTCAAGCGCAGGCCGGCAGACAGTGCTTGCTTCATGGGGAATGCGATGGTCTGATAAAATCGACCGCCTTCGAATACGCACCAAAGAAAGCTGCCCCGAATGGATTCCGATCGCAATCAGCAAGAGCTTCGCCAGCAATTTCGCCAGGCAGCCCTCGAATATCACGAATTCCCCACCCCCGGCAAAATCAGCGTCACGCCCACCAAGCAGCTCACCAACCAGCGCGATCTGGCGCTGGCCTACTCGCCCGGTGTCGCAGCGGCGTGTGAAGAGATCGCCGCCGAGCCGTCAAACGCCTTCCGCTATACCGCGCGCGGCAATCTGGTGGCCGTGATCACCAACGGCACCGCAGTGCTCGGTCTGGGCAATATCGGCCCGCTCGCCGCCAAGCCGGTCATGGAAGGCAAGGGCGTGCTGTTCAAGAAGTTTGCCGGCATCGATGTGTTCGACATCGAGATCAATGAGACCGACCCCGACAAGCTGTGCGACATCATTGCCGCGCTGGAGCCGACCTTCGGCGGCGTGAACCTCGAAGACATCAAGGCGCCCGAGTGCTTCTACATCGAGCGCAAACTGCGCGACCGGATGAAGATACCGGTGTTCCATGATGACCAGCATGGCACGGCGATCATCGTTGGTGCAGCGATCCTCAACGGCCTGAAGGTCGTGGGCAAAGATCTGAAGCAATGCAAGCTGGTGGTGTCCGGTGCGGGTGCTGCCGCACTGGCCTGTCTGGACCTGATCGTTGACCTCGGCTTCCCGATCGAGAACATCACGGTCACTGACCTCGCCGGTGTGGTCTACAAGGGCCGTAAGGAACTGATGGATCCCGACAAGGAACGCTTTGCGCAAGACACCAAGGCGCGCACGCTGGCGGAGGTCATTCCCGGCGCGGATATTTTCCTTGGCTTGTCGGCCGGCGGTGTACTCAAGCCAGACATGGTGCGTGCAATGGCGGATCGTCCGCTGGTGCTGGCACTGGCCAATCCGACGCCCGAAATTCTGCCGGAGGAAGTGCGCGCCGTGCGTGACGATGCCGTCATTGCGACCGGCCGCTCGGACTACCCGAATCAGGTCAACAATGTGCTGTGCTTCCCGTACATCTTCCGGGGTGCGCTGGATTGCGGTGCGACCACGATCACGCGCGAGATGGAGATCGCTGCGGTGCATGCGATTGCGGAACTCGCGCAGGCAGAGCAGTCGGATGTGGTGGCAACGACCTATGGCGTGACCAATCTGTCGTTTGGTCCGGATTATCTGATCCCCAAGCCCTTCGATCCGCGTCTGATGCTCAAGATCGCGCCCGCCGTGGCAAAGGCTGCTGAGCACTCCGGTGTTGCGTCGCGCCCGATCCGCGATATGACAGCGTACATCGACAAGCTGCAGCAGTTTGTGTACCACAGCGGCAGCTTCATGAAGCCGGTGTTTGCGATGGCCAAGAAAGCCCCCGCCGCGAAAAAGCGCATCGTCTTTGCCGAGGGTGAGGAAGAGCGCGTTCTGCGTGCGGTGCAGGTGGTGATTGACGAAGGTCTGGCCAAGCCGATACTGATTGGCCGCCCGGCCGTTCTGGCTCAGCGCATTGAACGCTATGGCTTGCGCATTCGTCCTGACATCGATTTCGATGTCATCAATCCCGAGCGCGACGAGCGCTACCGCTCGTATTGGGAGACTTATCTCTCGATGACCCGCCGCAAGGGCGTCACCGAGCAATACGCAAAACTGGAAATGCGCCGCCGTCATACGCTGATCGGTTCGATGGCCATTCACAAAGGCGATGCCGATGGGATGATTTGCGGGACCTTCGGCACTACCACGCTGCACCTGCATTACGTCGATCAGGTCCTGGGCAAACGTCCCGGAGTCAACACCTATGCCGCGATGAATGCGCTGGTGCTGCAAGATCGTCAGGTGGTGCTGGTCGACACGCACGTGAACGAAAATCCGACAGCTCAGCAGATCGCCGAAATCACGGTGATGGCAGCGGAAGAAATGCGCCGCTTCGGCCTGCACCCGCGTGCTGCGCTGCTGTCGCATTCGAACTTCGGCAGCAGCAACAGCGAGTCCGCAAAAAAAATGCGCGATGCGCTGGCCATCATTCGTGAACGCGCGCCGGATCTCGAAGTGGATGGCGAGATGCATGGCGATACCGCGCTGGATGCTCACCTGCTCAAGCAGACCATGCCCGACACGCCGCTCAAGGGCGATGCCAACCTGCTGGTGTTCTCGAACATTGATTCAGCCAACATCGCTTACAACCTGCTGAAGGTAGCTGCCGGCAATGGCGTGGCCATCGGTCCCATCCTGCTCGGCTGCTCGCGTCCGGTCCATGTGCTCACGCCGTCGGCGACAGTGCGCCGAATCGTGAACATGACGGCGCTGGCGGTGGTGGATGCCGTGTCGCAGAGGTAGGCGTCAAGGGATCTCAGCGTATCTGAACGCCAATGGATTGATTTTCGGGGTACGGTCTGGCCAGCGCGCCAGACCGCGTGGTCTGTCTGAGGGAGAACGAGAAAATGCCAGACAAAGACCTCCACAGAAAATGGCAGCTGGCCAAACAACAGCTGGCCAGAGACTTCGATATTCCCTCGCAGCGTCTGCATCTGATCGATACGATCAAGACCTTGTTCGACAAGTATGTCACTGAGAACCACCTCTCGGATGCTGCATCGGTCGCGCTGTATTACCGTCTTTCGTTTTTTTCCATTCTGATGACTGTCAGGACGCTCAATACGATGGACATGCAGATACCGGAGTTTCGATTGAATGACATCTTGCCGATTTATGTGGAATCGAAGCGGCTTTCTGCTGAGGCAGAGGATTGTGTGATTCTCGAAAAGAGCGTCTCGAGCATCAACGATGCGATCGAGGCGATGATCAAAGATTATCAGTAAGGCCTCGCCCGGTCGCCAACCGGCAAGAGACCCGTATGATCTGGCAGAACACCGGGGTTTTTTCAGTGCGCTCCGCGTCGACGGCTTGTGCCGTGCTGCTGTTCAACCCGATTTCTCCCTGGCATCCCCGCTGATTTACAATAACGCCCAGTTTCGTCCCCGAGGACCGGCATTTGACTTCCATCCCGCTGGCCGTTGATCTAGATGGCACTCTGATCCTGACGGATACGCTCCACGAGTCTGCGATTCGCGCCTTGCGCTCGCATCCTCTGATGGCATTGCGCATACCGGCATGGCTGGCAGAGGGCAAGGCGCACCTCAAAGCCAGGCTCGCTGGCCTTACCGAATTCGATGCGCCCTCGCTTCCTTACAACCAGCCATTGATCGACTGGCTGAAGACACAACGCCAGCAGGGACGACGCCTGATCCTGTGTACAGCCTCGGACCAGTCCATAGCGGATGCCGTTGCTGCTCACCTTGGGTTGTTCGATGAAGTGATGGCCAGCGATGGCCGGCATAACCTCAGCGCCCGAAACAAGGCCGCTGCGCTCGAAGCACGCTTCGGTCATCAGGGCTTTGATTACGCCGGCAATTCTCAGGATGACGTGGAGGTCTGGAAGGCCGCGCGACACGCAATCGTCGTAAACGCCTCCCGTGCAGTCGAGCAGCAGGCACGGGCATGCTGTCAGATCGAGCAGGTGTTCACGCCGATGCCAGCGTCGTCGGCGCAGCTGCCGCGCGTGCTCCGGCTGCACCAGTGGATGAAGAATCTGCTGCTGTTCATAGCACCGCTGGCCGCCCATCAGATACCGGATCCCGGCACGGGCACAGCGATGCTGCTGGCCTTCCTGTCGTTCTCCTTGTGCGCGTCCGCAGTCTATGTCGCGAATGATCTGTTTGATCTCGACAGCGACCGCCATCATCCACGTAAGCGAGAGCGGCCTTTCGCCTCCGGTCAGGTGCCGGTGGTAAAGGGCGTGATACTGGTGCCGCTGCTGCTAGTGAATGCTGTCCTGTTCGCGCTGCCGGTCGGGCCGGTGTTCATGGGCTGGCTCGTGTTCTATTTTCTGCTGACCTGCGCGTATTCGTGGGGATTGAAGCGCCTGATGCTGGTCGACTGCCTCGTGCTGGCCATGCTGTACACCGTGCGCATTATCGCGGGTGCCGGTGCGGCCGGCATACCGCTGTCATTCTGGCTGCTGGCTTTCGCTGTCTTTTTATTCTTGTCGCTGGCCTTCGTGAAGCGCTACGCCGAGCTGATCGTGCAGGCCGATGCAGGCAAAGAAAAAGCCCATGGCCGCGGCTACCTCATTTCCGACGCGCCTCTGGTGCAATCGTTGGGCATCACTTCGGGCTATGCATCCGTCGTTGTTCTGGCCTTGTACCTGAACAGCGAGGCGGTGGTGAAGCTGTATCAGTCACCGGCCGTCATGTGGTGCGCAGTACCCGTCATGCTGTTCTGGGTCAGCTGGATCTGGATGAAGGCGCATCGCGGGCAGATGCATGACGATCCCTTGCTATTTGCGTTACGCGATCGCGCCAGTCTGCTGTCGGGCCTGGCCTTCGCGCTGGTGCTGGCAGCGGCATCGAAGGGCTGGTCATGGTCGCTGTGACTTCCTGGGGGCGGCTGGGGCAGTTCGAGCATCAGGTGCATCCGCTGTCTGACCGGATGCAGGTCTCGGCGCGCATGAAGCGCGACGCATACGGTCTGGCGTATGGCATGGGCCGCAGCTACGGCGATGTCTGCCTGAATCCCGGCGGCGTGCTGTGGGATACCACCGGACTGGATCGTTTCATTGCCTTTGACGAGCATCATGGGCGGCTGGTCTGCGAATCGGGCGTACTGATACGCGACATCCAGCGACTGTGCGTGCCGCGCGGCTGGATGCTGGCGGTGGTGCCGGGCACGCAATTCGTCACGGTCGGCGGTGCGATTGCCAATGACATTCATGGCAAGAACCATCATCGGGCGGGCAGCTTCGGTGATCATGTGCGCCGCTTGTCGCTGGCGCGCACCGATGGCAGTCTGTCCGAATGCAGGCCGGGCGAAGCCCTGTTCGAGGCTACCGTGGGCGGGCTGGGCCTCACGGGTGTCATCACCGAAGCCGAGCTGCAATTAAAGCGTGTGCCCGGCCCCTGGCTGTCCGTAGAGACGCTGCCGTATCGCGATCTGTCAGAATTTTTTGCCTTCTCGGATGCGTCCGAAGCCGACTGGGAGCACACCGTATCGTGGGTCGATTGTCTCAATGGCGAAGGACGGGGCATCTTCATGCGCGCAAATGCGGTTGATGCGGGCAACGATTCGCCGCGTGCGTCGCGTTCATTGCGCGTGCCCGCCGTGCCACCCATATCGCTGGTGAATCGGCTGTCGCTGCGGCCTTTCAATGCGCTGTATTTTCATTTGAAAAAAGCCAACCGCCGATCGGTGCAGCATTACGAAGCGTTCTTCCATCCGCTTGACAATGTGCGCGACTGGAACCGCATCTACGGGCCACGAGGATTTTTTCAGTATCAGTGCGTGCTGCCGCGCGACGTCGGTCAGCAGGCCGTGCAGGCGATGCTGAGGCGCATTGCCCGCTCCGGCACGGGCTCGTTTCTGGCTGTCCTCAAGACCTTTGGCAACCGCCAGCCGGCAGGCATGCTCAGTTTTGCGATGCCGGGCGTCACGCTGGCGCTGGATTTCCCGAATCAGGGCGAGTCCACGTTGCAATTGCTCGCGGCGCTGGATGCGATCGTGCGCGAATGCAGGGGCAGGCTCTATATGGCGAAGGACGCGCGCATGCCCGTTGATCTGTTCGAGTCAGGGTATCCTCGGCTGAAAGAATTTTTGTCGCTGCGCGACCCCGGCATCAGCTCGGCGATGTCACGGCGGCTGCTGGGTAGTTAATTGGGTAGTGAATCTGTCGCTGATCCGCAGCCAGATTCTCATTCAACGGAGAACACGTTTTGTCCAAGCCACGCATCGTGATCATAGGCGCCAGTTCGGCCATCGCCGAGCATTGCGCGCGCCTTTGGGCACGTGCCGCGGTCGAGTTGATACTGGTTGGCCGAGATCTGGTGCGCGTTTCCCGTGTCGCTGCCGATCTGCGCGTGCGCAGCCCGCAGTCGACGATTACCGCGCTCGAAGCCAGTTTCAACGATCCGGAAGCGATCGCACGGCTGGCGACCACGCTGGCTGCTGAACGCCCGGTCGACGTGGTGCTGATCGCGCATGGCAGCCTGCCGGTGCAGAAAGACTGCGAGCACGATCTGCCGCTGGCCTGCGATGCGCTGGAAGTGAATGGCGTCTCGCCGGTATTGTTTGCAGAAGCTTTTGCGGGCGTGATGGAAGCGCGTGGCAAAGGCACGCTGGCGGTGATTGGCTCGGTCGCGGGCGATCGCGGGCGCAAGACGAATTATGTCTACGGTGCCGCCAAGGGCATGGTCGAACGCTATCTGCAGGGCTTGCAGCATCGGCTTGCGAACTCGGGTGTGAAGGTCGTATTGATCAAGCCCGGACCGACGGCCACACCGATGACGTCGCATCTGCCCCAGCGCGGACTCGCGCCAGTCGACGACGTGGCGCGCCGCATTGTCGAAGCGATCGCGCAGGGTGAGCCCGTGGTGTACGCGCCGGCCAAATGGTGGCTGATCATGATGGTGATCCGGCATCTGCCGCGTGCCATTTTCAATAAGCTGAATATCTGAATGACAGAACAGAAAATCATCCTGCCCGGCGGTGCCGGACTGGTCGGGCAGAATCTGGTCGCACGACTGAAAGCGCGCGGCTATACCGAGCTGGTCGTGCTGGACAAGCATCCCGCGAACCTCGACGTCTTGCGTCGCATGCATCCCGATATCGTGATCGAATACGCTGATCTCGCTGAGCCGGGCGACTGGCAACGGCATTTCAGTCAGGCGCGCGTCGTGGTGATGCTGCAGGCGCAGATCGGTGGTACCGACTATGCGGAATTCGAGCGCAACAATCTGACCTCAACACGCAATGTGCTCAACGCGATACGCGCGGGTCAGGTGCAGCAGCTGGTGCATATCAGCTCGTCGGTGGTGGAATCGGTCGCGGATGACTTCTATACCAATACCAAGAAACTGCAGGAGCAGATGGTGCTGGAGAGCGGCATCCCCTGTCCGGTGCTGCGGCCCACACTGATGTTCGGCTGGTTCGACCGCAAGCATCTCGGCTGGCTGTCGCGCTTCATGCAAAAGGTGCCGGTGTTTCCTGTGCCGGGTCATGGGCGCTATTTGCGGCAGCCGCTGTATGTGGGGGATTTCTGCAACATCATCATCAGCTGCATCGAAAGTGGCCGACGTGAAGGCATCTTCAATATCTCCGGCCATGAAAAAATCGATTACATCGATATCATTCGCGAGATTCGGCGTGTCACCGGTGCGCGGACCATGATCATGAAGATCCCCTACAGCCTGTTTTATTTTCTGCTCTGGCTCTGGAGCTTGTTCGACCGTCATCCGCCGTTCACCACGCAGCAGCTGCAGGCGCTGGTTGCGCGGGATGAGTTTGAGGTCATCGACTGGCCGGACATCTTCGGTGTTCGCTGCACGCCGTTTGCGGCCGCCGTCGAAGAAACCTTCCGTCACCCGGTCTACAGCCGGGTCGTTCTGGAGTTCTGAGCATGTCGCAGCCATCGCAACGAATTGCCGTGCTGGGCGCTGGTCCTATGGGTCTGGCGGTCGCGTACCAGCTCGCACGCGACGGTCATCAGCCAGTGGTGTTCGAAGCCGATGATCGTGTGGGTGGCATGACTGCCTGCTTTGATTTCTCGGGTCTGGAGATCGAGCGTTATTACCATTTTCATTGCACGTCTGACTCGGCTTTCCTGCAGGTGCTGGCGGAGCTGGGCATCGCCGGCAAGATGCGCTGGACCGAAACGAAGATGGGTTACTGGTACCAGAACCGGATGCAGCCCTGGGGCAATCCGTTTGCGCTGCTGGGTTTTCGCGGTCTGAGCCTGATCGCCAAATTTCGCTACGGACTGCATGCTTTCTTGTGCACCAAGCGCACTGACTGGAAGCCGCTCGATCATGTCGAGGCGACCGGCTGGATACGCCGCTGGGTCGGCGAAGAAGCATGGGAAGTGCTGTGGCGCCGCTTGTTCGACTACAAGTTCTATGAGTACAGCAGCAATCTGTCGGCGGCATGGATCTGGAGCCGCATACGCCGTATCGGTCGTTCCCGCTACAACCTGTTCCGCGAGAAGCTGGGTTATCTGGAAGGGGGTTCGACCACGCTGCTCAATGCACTGAAGGCCGATATCGAGCGCCACGGCGGCATCATCCGGCTGGGCGAACCCGTGCAGCGCGTGATCATCGAGAAGGCTTGCATTAAAGGTGTGCAGACGACCCAAGGTATGGAGACCTTCGACAAGGTCATCAGCACGGTGCCGTTGCCCTATGTGCCTCGTTTGATGCCAGACCTCCCCACGGAGGTCATGCAAAAATTCACTGCGCTGAAAAACATCGCTGTCGTATGCGTGATCGCCAAGCTGAAAAGGCCGTTGTCGCAGAATTTCTGGCTGAACGTGAATGATCCCGACATGGATATTCCGGGGCTGGTCGAGTACTCGAACTTGCGACCACTAGACAACTGCATCGTCTACGTCCCGTTTTACATGCCCGGCGAGCACCCGAAATTTGCGGAACCTGATCAGGCCTTTCTCGACAAGGTGCGGCGCTACCTGAAGAAGATCAATCCTGCACTGACGGATGAAGATTTTCTCGATATGCGCGCCAGCCGCTACCGGCATGCACAGCCGATCTGCGACCCCGGCTATCTGGACAAGCTGCCGCCTGTGGCGCTGCCGGTTCAGGGTCTGTGGGTCGCGGATACCTCGTACTACTATCCTGAAGACCGGGGCATTTCGGAGAGCATCGGTTTTGGGCGCAAGATGGCGCGCGAGGCAGTGCAGTGATCCGGCAGTTCATGTCGCGCCAGTTCCTGATCTTCGTGATCACCGGCGGCCTCGCGGCTGCGGTGAATTTCGGTTCGCGCATTGCCTACAACCAGTGGATGAGTTTTTCTTCTGCGGTGGTGCTGGCCTATCTGACGGGCATGATCACGGCCTTTTTGCTGGCGCGCGTGTTTGTGTTCACCGATAGTGGCCAGTCCATGCAGCGCAGCGTTTTCTGGTTCGTGCTCGTGAACCTGATCGCGGTGCTGCAGACCTGGGTGATCAGCATGCTACTGGCCTACTACCTGCTGCCGATGATGGGCATCGTTCGTTTCGTGCCCGAGATTGCGCATGCCGTGGGTGTCACTATCCCGGTATTTTCCAGTTATCTGGGGCACAAGCACTGGACGTTCAAGTCTTCAGCTACCGAGGGCAGCTGACTGATTTTTATCAGCGGTTCTGCCGCTCGAAGCCGTACTGCTCCATGAAGCGGCAGCCGTGCAACGGCAGAAAAGCGGGAAGACGATAGTAAGTCTCTGCCACTTTTTTCAGTACCTGCTCATAGTAAGGCTCGAAGCGGAAGCCCAGCCCATCGGCGACCCAGAAGCGTGCGCCGTCGAGCATGCGCTCCGAGACAGTCACGGAATCAAAATAGGGCTCGAGGCCCGCAGGATCGATCTTGCGTGTACTGACGATGCGTATGGCCTTGCCGGCAAACGCATGAAAATCAGTGACATTGTCATCAAAGCGTGCATGGAAACTGCCGCCGCCGAATACCGGCACATAGCGGCCACCGTGGTAGGTAAGCAGGGAGGCGAAGCTGTACGACTGGGTCATGATCGTGCCGTCAGCCGGCAAGTCCTGGCGAAGCAGGGAGACCAGTTCCTTTGCGTCGCGATGCAGGACAATGTCGGTATGCAGCTTCATTCCCTGAATCGCGCTGCTGGGCAGGTAAGCCAGGAGTGCGAGCGCGACGATGTGCGGCAAGCCCAGCCACAGGTTCCAGCGGCGGTGGACGACCAGCGCTTGCGTATCCAGCGATACCGCTGCCCACAGGAAGAAGAACGGCAGGAAGGCCAGTACCCAGTGCAGACCGATGGTCTTGAAGAAGGAGAGCAGCAGGAAGATCGTGAAGGGCACCGCAAACAGGCTCACCAGTGGCCAGTAACCGCGTACCGCGCCGGTGCGCAGGAGCCGCCACCCCGTCCAGGGCGTCAGCAGGTAAACCATCATCAGCAAGTAGATGAACAGGTGCGATACTGTAAATTGCGAACCCGCGTTGCGGTTGTACAGATTGAAAAGAATGTTGTTCCAGCAGTGTGTTGAATTCCATGCCAGATTCAGCAGCATGAAGGGCAGCGCGCACAGCGCGATCAGGATCAGCTTCAGCCAGCCTCGCCGCCCGCGCGGAAAAAAATACACCGCATAGGCGATCGCCAGCAACCCGGCAAAATACTTCGACAGCAGTGCCAGCCCCAGTAGCACGCCCGCTGCGGCATGCCAGCGGAGATCATCCGACTGCTCGCCACGAAGGAACGCATAGCCTGAAAAGAACAGGAACAGAATCAGTGGCGTGTCGGTCGTGATCAGGTTCAGCGACCAGGTAAACGGCAGCGCGAGGAACAGGCTGCCCAGCATCCATGCCTTGCCCGCATGGTGCGGCTGCAGGCGGCGAAGCAAATCCATCATGCCCAAGGTGATGGCGATCCACAGCATGATGGCAGGCAGGCGCAGCCAGAGCGTTGATGAGGACACCTGCTGCAGCGCCCACAGCCACCATCCCGCCATCGGCGGATGGTCGTAATAGCCGCCCCAGTCGGGATACATGCCCCACAGGTAGAAATAGGCTTCGTCGCCGGTAAAGGGAATGGCGGCCGCCAGCCAGAGCTTGATGACCGTGGTCAGGGCCAGTATCTGGAGGAACACACGGCGCTGGGCCACTTCGTCAGTCGGGAACATGAATCAGGTCTGGATAAGGTGGATCGGCTCTCGCAAGCCGTGGCTTGTGGGAGGTAACCGCTCGCCCTGAGCCCGGTATTGCTGATGATATAAGGATCGCATTTTAAAGAAGTTATCGACGACCGGGCGGCAGCGGGGTGCACTACGCGGCCAATGGTTGCTGTTGCTAATAATAAATGTTACCGTTCAGGGCGATTCATTTTGGCGTCGGGTCTCCGAACGCTTGTTTTCCTATCCTCTGACATAACAACCTGTGAAAACTTCTTTCCTGGCGCGCTTTGCTGGCGCACTCTTCGTCGCTGCTTTTCTGGCAGCGTCTCCCGCGCACGCTTATGACTGGGGCGATGGCTTTGATCTGTCCTCAAAGCCCGGGGATCACCTGAACCTGATCGCATCGCCTTACACCTCGCACTTTCATCCCAGCGATGAGCATGAGCATGTATGGCTCGTGGGTCTTGAGCGTGAACGGGCCAATGGTGCGCTGGCCGGTGCGGCCTTCTTCAGCAACTCCTTCGGTCAGGAGAGCGCCTATATCTTCCCCTGGGGCGAGATCTACCGGAATGTGCTTGATCAGCCGCAGTTGTACGTGAAATGGACCGCGGGCCTGCTCTATGGCTACACCGGCAAATATGAGCACAAGGTGCCGTTGAATCATGGTGGATTCTCTCCCGCCATCGTTCCTGCAATGGGCTGGGAGTTCAGCAGCGGGCAGCAGATACAGATGAATCTGCTCGGCCTGAACGGCATGATGCTGCAGTTCACACAGCCCCTCAAATAAAAAGCCCTTTCGCCCATGAAAATACCCGCCAGCTGGCGGGTATTTTCATTATGCGCAAGAGCGGCTGCAGTCGATTATTTTTCCAGTCCCTTGCTGACGATCTCGCCGCGCACCGCCTTGAGCGTTTCCTCGATCTGCTCCATGTCTTCGGGCGTCACGCCTTCGTCCTCCAGCACGGCCAGAAAGATCTCTGTGACGTGGTTGTAGGAGGCCTTCGTCACGCCAGCCTGCATGTGCTGGTCGTGGATCTTTTTCATCGTGAAATCCTGATTGGGCTTGCCCAGCGCGTAAGAGACATACGCGATGTGATGCTGAATCACGCTATCGACTTCCATTGTTTCAAAATAGCGGCGCAGATTGGGCCGGCGCATCAGCCGCTCGTGGAAATCCCGAACGATCCGGGTCACGGTGGGCACGCCACCATATTTGTCAAAAAGAGAAACAGCCATATTTGAGAGTGTTATCTGCCTGTGGGGGGTACGGGTGCCGGTGTGACCTGACCGGCGGGAACGATCACGACCGGCGCAACAGATGCCGATGGTGTAACTGCCGGTTTGACAATCTTCGCGGGCTTGCCAGCCTGACCCGATGAGACGGTATTGTGACGGCCATTGGATTGCACAATGCTGCCGTCAGAACGGATCGTCTCTGCCTGAGCCAGCGTACATAAAGTCAGCGCGCCAAATGATATCAAAACGAGTCTGCTCATTTTTTCCTTGCCAAAATACATAGTCGCACTTTGTCGCACTTTCAGGGTGCAATTTTGCCTGAATTATTTAAAAAAAATCTTTATAAAAAATTTTTTAAATAAATCAAGGTACAAGGGTGAACTCTGAAAGTCCATTCTCCGTGTTTGCTTATATGAACACGAACTTTGGTTGACAGTGCTGGGTAATTCAGAAAAACTAAGCCCGTTCAGCGCGGTGTGTTTTGACTGCGCCCATTTATCTGATGCCGCGTAGTGCGGCGAAGGATTGCTGATGAAATTTCTCGAAAAGCAGATGCTGACGAATCGACAGCTGGCAGACTCCCGAATCGATTTTGAAGCGACGATTCAGGGCAATATCGATTTCAATGGCACTTTCTTTGTCGACGGCACGATCAACGGTGACCTGAAAGGCAAAAGCCTCGAAAAGACGACCGTGATCATCGGTATGCGTGGCAAGTTGTCCGGCAATCTCTTCTGCACCAATGCCATCATCGCAGGTACCGTGTGGGGCGATATTCACGCCAAATCACTTGAGCTGCAAGAGGGCGCGCGCGTGATTGGCGACCTGTATTACGAGTCTCTGGAAATTAACCCTGCCGCCGAGATCAACGGCAATTTCATCCCCACAGAGAGCAGTTCCGACGATGCGCAGGGAGCCGAGGCGAGCAGCGAGCAGGAAGCCTTGCGTCTTCTTGCTGCAGTCGGCAAACGCTGAGCCGGTGGTATCGGACTCGACTGAAACAGAATTCATCCAACGGAAATCATCCCATGCAACGATCCGAATTACTCGCAGAACTCAAACAGCTGGAAGCCATGGAATTCGATGTGGTGGAAGAGGCGATCAATCTCGCACAGGAAGTCGATCTCTCCATCTTCGCTTCGATGTCCGTCAGGGCGGCTGCGGTGGTCGTGGCTACACGAGGACTCCAGCAACGTCTGGGCGAGCAAAATCTCGTCAGCCTGATGAGAAGCCGCTCAAGTTATCGCCCCGCGCCGGCACGCCTGATGGCTTGATGACCGGCTGTGTTGCAGCCTGAGCGTTGCTGCTCAGGCTGCGCTACCTTCACTGATTTCTCTCGCACTCGATCGCTGTATGAACGCCCACCAGCGTCTATTGTCTTTTCGGTAAAAAATTATTATTGCCAGAAGATTTCCGGTTTTTTCGAGTTTTTATTCAGATTTCATCTGCTTTTATCGGTTCATGTGCAGCCTCAAACTTGTCAGGTCAAAGTCTGACCAAGGAGGATGCAATGAATACCAATGTCGACTACACTCCCGAGCTTTTTATTGAAGGCTTGATGCGCCGTCTCGGTACAAGGACGCGTTCTGCACTGGCCAGAGCCGTTGGGGTCTCTCCTTCGATCGTGAGCAAGATCTGGCATCGTCGTCTGGCCGTCAGTAGCGAGATTCTCTTGCAAGTGCATGAGGCGACCGGTATCCCCATTCGAGAGCTCCGGCGGATGATGGGTGATCAGAGGCGGTTTTTCAGCCGTTTCTCTGTCAGTGCACCACTCACCTGATGACAAGAGATTTCCTGGCAGGGACTCTGCCTGACGCACACCGGAAGCCGCGATGCTTCCGGTGTGCTCATGACAGGTGTTTGCAAGGTAGCTGAGTCACAATGGTGGTCCTCTGAAGAAGCAGGGCCGCTTTCATGAATCCTTCACAAGCCGCGCCCGCGGCCGCAGTGCTTCGATCCCTCCCGATCAGCCTGCTGTTTTTTTTGCTCGCTCTGTACGCGCTGTTGCGCGTGGCCTTGCTGGTGTACACCGGTACTGATCTGGTACCGCTATCTGACTGGCCGACAGTGCTGGCGAAGGGGCTGTGGTTCGACATTGTGGTTGCCACGGTGATGATCTCGCCGGTGCTGCTGTATGAGGCACTATTGCCGAGCCGTTGGCGCTCTTCCCGATGGCACCAGATACTCAGCGTGGTGTGGCTCTTCGCGTTTGTTTGTGTGCTGCTCTTTGGTGCGGTGTCCGAGTTCACCTTCTGGATCGAATTTTCTACCCGCCTGAACTTCATTGCGCTGGATTACCTGATCTACACCAGCGAGGTCATCGGCAATATTCGGGAGTCATATCCGGTCGGGCGCCTGTTGGCGGCCATCGGCTTGTTTGCGGTCGCCATCGTCTGGGCCATGCATGGCTGGATGCGAAAACGACCGGCCATCGTTCTGCGCTGGCCACAGCGTCTTGGGTATGTGCTGGCGGCCGTGGCAATGCCATCGATGCTTCTCACGGTGACGAGCGTCGAGCAAATGGATGGAAACATCAATGCGTATGCTGACGAACTGTCTGGCAACGGTCTCTTCACGCTGGCGGCGGCGGCTCGCCGCAATGAACTGGATTACCTGAAGTTCTATCGCACCCTGCCTGAGGATAGCTTAGCAAAAACGCTTGCCGATCTCGGTGTCGCCAGACCGGTCTCCCCGGAGGTGAAGCGGATCAGCGCCAGAAATAACGGCAGCAAATCATCGAATGGGCTAGGAGATCATTTTGCCCGTTTGCCTAAAAACCTTGTGCTGGTTTCCATCGAGAGCCTGTCCGCTTCTTACGTCGGCAGCTATGGAACGAGCAAAGGTTTGACGCCTGAACTGGACGCACTGTCAAAAGAGGGATTGCGCTTTGATCAGGTGTATGCAACCGGGACACGCACCGTGCGTGGGCTGGAGGCGCTCTCCCTCGGTACGCCACCGGTTCCCGGTCAGGCAATCGTTCGCCGTCCGGCGAATGCGCATTTGGTGACCCTGGGGGAAGTGCTCGCCCATCAAGATGTCGATACCTTCTTCTTCTATGGCGGCTACGGTTACTTCGACAATATGAACGCCTATTTCGGTGCGAACGATTATCGGGTAATTGATCGTACCGATATTCCTTCGGATCGCGTCGTATTCGAAAATGTCTGGGGAGTCGCTGACGAGGTATTGTTCGACGCCGTGATTGATGGAATCGACCATCGTCCGCAGCCTTCACATCCTTTCTTCGCACACGTGATGACGACCAGCAATCATCGTCCGTACACTTACCCTGATGGTCGCATCGATATACCCTCGCCGGGAGGCCGGGAAGGGGCAGTCAAATACACCGACTATGCCATCGGCAAGTTCATTCAAGACGCAAAAACTCGCCCTTGGTTCAGAGACACGCTGTTCGTATTTGTGGCCGATCATTGCGCCTCTGTCGCCGGCAAGACCAGGCTGCCAGTCCGCAATTACCGGATACCCCTGATCATGTACTCGCCCGGCAATCTGAAGCCCGGCATATTTGCGCCGATGATCAGCCAGATCGATCTCGTACCCAGCCTGATGGATGCGCTGGGTCGTCCGGGGAGCAAGCTGTTTTACGGGCACTCCGTGTTCAGCAACGAGCCCGGAGCAGAGCGAGCATTCATCAGCAATTATCAGGAGCTGGGCTACCTGCGCGACAACAAGCTGACTGTGCTGCTGCCCAAGCGCCGGGTGCAGGCGTTTGATATCGATCCGCAGACCCTCGAGCAGACTCCTTCTGCCATTGACGAACGATTGCTCGAAGAAGCTATCGCCTACTATCAGTCAGCATCGACAGAATTTCGACATGGCGCGTTGCGCGCGACATTTCATTCAGACTCATCAGAAGCAAGGTGACGCAAATTGCGCCCGGAGCTATGCAAAGAAAATCCAGGCTGAAAATGAATCAGGCCTGCTTCTTGCCGAGGTTTACCGGGAACTTGGAAATACAAAAAAATCCGAGCAAATCCTTGAGGCTAGTGCGTTCTCCGGAAGGGAAAATCATCGGGCTGCATTCATCCTGAAATTGGCAAGGGCAGGGGATACGCGGGTTCCTGTTGTCAGCAAACGGACCAGACAATCCGACAAGCGGCAGTAATTCAAGGGTGTAAATAAATCAAAGGACTGAGTGATGTTCGGCTTTTTGACAGGTTGGGATCAGACGATGGCGGCCATCAATGCAGTGATGGCAAATCATGTCATGGAGACAAGCACGCATGATGCGAAGCGCAAGATCGCAGATCAGGTGGCCGAGATCATCGGCAGTGTAAGACGCGGTCAGGAAAAACATCATTTGCTTGCGGAGCTGGATAAAGAAGCCAGAACGGTTCAGATGAATTTTGTTGCCCTCGCCTGCGACAACCTGAATATCGCTCCTCCTTTCAGGGGCGCCACCTGGACTCGGGTGAAAAATCCTTACCTGACAGGGTCGCAGGTCAGCCAAGAACGCATACAGGCGGCCATCCAATCTTTTGAAAAAGACGGATACAGGGGTATTTCGTGGAGCGAGAATGGTCCCTACTGTTTTTCTTCTTTATATTTAACGGCTGCAGTCAGCCCTGCCGCTGGCCCGGTAACGAGCCCTGTAATCAGTGCTGCAAAAGAAGCTCAATACATCTCGCCGGAAGACCATGACCTGTTCGGGAGTGATTTGCTGGGTCTGCTGGACAGAATATTCCTGGATGCGGCGTCGGCGCTGAACGGAAAATATCAGCCGACCAGTCATGTGACCGAGCAGGATGGCGATGCTTATGGCACCGTCTTGATAACGACGGCATTCAAGATCATCACGATGAAATTGTGTATTGAAAATTCACCGAATGCCTGCCTGAAAAATATTCTTGAGGGTTACCTTGTCACTGACCAAGAT
>JACCDH010336175.1_pt1 | contig 20844 bp, 17 predicted proteins | sample 7442481 | NCBI WGS metagenome assembly JACCDH01 (sample SAMN15323433, study PRJNA562643) | freshwater metagenome | isolation source: river surface water | place: USA:Blue River Watershed | collected 2017-08-15 | reverse complement strand
GCGAGGACCTGCGCGCCACCTTGCAACTCTTGGCCGCCAAGCGCCGCAAGGGCCTGCTGAGCTTTGACCGCGTCGTGATCGAGACCACGGGCCTAGCCGACCCCGGCCCAGTGGCACAGACCTTTTTCATGGACGACGAGATCGCCGAGACTTTTTTGCTCGACGCCATCTTGACCTTGGTGGACGCCAAGCACGCTGCCCAACAGCTCAACGACCGCCAGGAGGCGCGCCGCCAGGTGGGCTTTGCCGACCAGATCTTCATCAGCAAGGCCGACCTGGTCTCGCCGCAAGAACTCGACGCCTTGCAGCACCGCCTCAAGCACATGAACCCGCGCGCACCACACAAGGTGGTGCATTTTGGCGAAGTGGCGCTGTCCGAGGTGTTTGACCTCAAGGGTTTCAACCTGAACGCCAAGTTGGACATCGACCCCGACTTTTTGAAGGACGATCACCATGACCATGACCATGTTCATGGCGAACACTGCGACCACCCCTCGCACCAGCATGACCACGAGCACGACCACGAGCACGGTGAGCATTGCGATCACCCCTCGCACGCCCACGCGCATGGCCACCACCATCACCACGATGACGATGTGAAAAGCTTTGTGTTCCGGTCTGAGCGCGCCTTTGACCCGGCCAAGCTGGAGGACTTTTTGGGGGCCATTGTGAACATCTACGGCCCCCGCATGTTGCGCTACAAGGGCGTGCTGAACATGAAAGGGACCGAGCGCAAGGTCATTTTCCAGGGGGTCCACCAATTGATGGGCAGCGATTTGGGCCCTTTGTGGTCCGAAGGGGAGACCAAAATGAGCAAGATGGTGTTCATCGGCATCGACTTGCCGAAAGATATTTTTTTGCAAGGGCTGGAGCAAAGCCTGGTCTGAACCCCTGCGCGCACGCCCATGCAGGGCCCTGCTGTCGAGCCATCCGGGCATTAATCGGTGAGCGTCAGATTTTTCATCGTTCTAGTCGCTACAATCGCCCGCCTGCAGCAATGCCTTTTGGCTTTGCTTTTGAGCCCCAATCCCCCCATCACCCGGGTTTGAGATGAGCATGAACAGGTTTTCTTCGGAGCGTGCCTTGCACAGTCTGTTGAATGCCTGCCTTTTTACACGGCTAGGAGACAAGACGTGACGACCTCTAAAAAAGCACCAGCCAAGGCGGCACCCAAAGGCGCCAAGCCTGTCGCTGCAGTCAAGAAGAACACGCCCGTCAAGCCCAAGGCGCTGGCCAAAGCCGCCCCCAAAAAAGCCCCTGTCAAGGCTGTGCCCGTCAAAGCCAAGACCAAAGGGGTGGCGGCTGCACCCACGCCCTCCAAAACCAAGTCAGCCAGCAAGCCCGTGGCCAAGGCCAAGCCAACGGTCGTCAAACCGAAGGCTGCGCCCGCCAAGGGCGTCAAAGTTGCCAAGCCTGCAAAGGCAGTCAAACCTGCCAAGCCTGCAAAGGCTGTCAAGCCTGCCAAGCCCTCTGCTGCCCCAGCCAAAACTGTGGTGGCCAAGCCCTCTGTTCCCAAGCCCAGCGCTGTCAAAGAGTCATCCAAAAAGACGGCAGCAGCTCCACCAGTGAAATCCATGACTGTTTCAACCCGCGAGGCTGTTCAAGCCCCGACCACGCCAGCACCCGTGACGGCAGCCGCCCCTGACCAATTGGTTCGTGCGGCCCGTCCTTCTGCGCGTTTGGCCCAAATCACCGTGCCGTCCTTGCCCCCGGCCGTGGCCTCGACCGCCGCCAAGTCCAGTTTCTTGCCCAGCACCCCTTCGACGACCCCCAATGTGCCGTTTGCGCCCATCAAAAAAGACCCGAAGCTGGCCAACAACTGGAAAACCAAAAAAGTCGATCAATTGACCGATTCGGAAATCCTGGCCATGCCCGATGGCGAGTACATGAACGACATGCAACTGGCCTACTTCCGCCGCAAGCTCAGTCTGCTCAAGCAAGACATTCTCAACAGTGCCGGAGCCACCACCGAGCATTTGCGTGAGGACACGGTGGTGGTGCCCGACCCCGCTGACCGGGCCACCATTGAGGAAGAACATGCTTTGGAGCTGCGCACCCGTGACCGTGAGCGAAAGCTGCTGAAAAAAATCGAGCAATCCATCCAGCGCATTGACGCGGGTGATTACGGGTTTTGTGACGAAACGGGTGAGGCCATCGGGGTGGGGCGTTTATTGGCCCGTCCCACGGCGACTTTGTCCCTCGAGGCACAGCAGCGCCGTGAGTTGAAGCAAAAAATGTTTGGCGATTGACCTTCGTCCCAGTGTGGCTTGGGGCTTCTCCCCGCCCGAGCCCCATTCCCAAAACCCCTTGAATGGGGTTTTTTTTCGTCTGCAGATGATGACTTGCCAAAAACAACAATCATTTGATGCTCGCTGCCTTTGTTATTTTTGATTTTTTAAATCCTTCAGGCGTTACTTTCACAGCCTCTTGTAAGTGTCTAATTTAGAAAGAAATTTGGCCTTCCAGTGGCTTCAATTTATCGGCTAAGCCCTTGATTTCATTGAAAAAAAACGTTGTGCGGTGCTTGAGTTGGTGAGAAATCCTGATACAGTGCAAAAAAGTGCAATTAAGTGGGGAAAAGTGTCTCTGCTGGTGCACCTCAACTGGAAAAGGTCGTTGCAGTGTTTCAAGGGGCTTCATCGCTGAGTCTGGATGCCAAAGGGCGGTTGTCAGTGCCGACCCGGCACCGTGACGTCCTGAGCGCCACGGCGCAAGGGCAGCTGACGATCACCAAGCACCCGCACGGCTGCCTGATGGTGTTCCCCCGCCCCGAGTGGGAAAAGTTCCGCGAACGCATTGCCCAGCTGCCCATGTCGGCCCAGTGGTGGAAGCGCATCTTTTTGGGCAATGCCATGGATGTCGACATGGACGGGACGGGCCGGGTGCTGATTTCGCCCGAGTTGCGTCAGGCCGCGGGCATCTCCAAGGACACCATGCTGCTGGGCATGGGCAATCACTTTGAGTTGTGGGACAAAGCCACCTATGACGCGCACGAAGCGCAGGCCATGCAGGGCGAGATGCCTGATGTGTTCAAGGATTTCTCGTTCTGATCGCCATGACCGAAGCCGTCCTGACCCACACCACCGTGCTTTTGAACGAAGCGGTGGATGAATTGCTGCAGGCCTCTGCCGGCGCGGATGGCCATTATGTGGATGCCACTTTTGGCCGTGGCGGTCATTCGCGTCTGATCCTGTCCCGGCTGTCCAAGCAGGGTCGGTTGATGGCCTATGACAAGGACCTGGAGGCGATTGCCGAGGCGGAGCGCATCGAGGATGCACGTTTTTCCATCCGCCATGAAGGGTTTGCCCACCTCGGTGAACTGCCTGCAGGCAGTGTCGATGGTGTGTTGATGGACTTGGGCATCAGCTCCCCCCAAATTGACAGCCCCGAGAGGGGTTTTTCTCTTCGTTTTGAGGGCCCGCTCGACATGCGCATGGACACCACGCGCGGCGAGAGTGTGGCCGATTGGCTGGCAACAGCCACGGTAGATCAAATCACGGAGGTGGTACGTGACTATGGCGAAGAACGGTTTGCTTTTCAGATTGCAAAGGCGCTTGTGGCTCGCCGACAAGAACGGGGCCCAATTTCAAGCACCACCGATTTGGCCCAGCTCGTGGCTGACACGGTCAAAACCCGCGAGCCGGGTCAGAACCCTGCAACGCGGACATTTCAGGCTTTTCGGATTTTCATCAACGCCGAGCTTGAAGAGCTCGAACAGGCGCTAGAAGGCAGTCTGCGGGTGCTGGCACCCGGCGGCCGTTTGGTGGTCATCAGCTTCCATTCGCTGGAAGACCGCATCGTCAAGCAGTTCATGGCCAAACACGCCAAAGAGGTGGTGGACCGCCGCGTGCCGTTTGCCCAGCCCGTCAAGATGCGGTTGAACTTGTGTGGTCGCCGCCGCCCCAGTGAGGCCGAGGTGCGTGGCAACCCCCGCTCACGCAGTGCCATCATGCGCATGGCCGAGCGCACCGAGGTGCCTGCATGATGCGCTTGAGCATGTTCTTGCTGGTGGCCACCGTGGGCAGTGCCTTGTTGCTGGTGCACACCCACTACGAGTCCAGGCGCTTGTTCATGGCGCTGGAGTCGGCCCGCAAGGAGAGCCAGCGCATTGAGCTGGATCTGGACCGCATGGAGGTGGAGCGCCGCGCTCAAACCACGCCATTGCGTGTGGAGAAGATTGCACGCGTGCAGCTGCAGATGCGCAATGTCTCTCCTGCCATCACCCAATACGTGACGGCAACCGGCGCAGCCAACCCCGCCGTGCCTGCAAGGGGCGCAGGCGCAGAGGCCAAACAGGGTGGTACGCCATGAGCCGGGTACGCAGCGTGCAGCTCAGCTCCAGCCCCTTGCTGGCCAGCAAAACACCGGTTTGGCGCAGCAAACTGATCGTGGCGGCGATGGCCCTGGGCTTCACCGGACTGGTGGGGCGAGCCGCCCATGTGCAGGTCATTGACAACGATTTCTTCATTCGCCAGGGCGAGGTGCGCTTTGCCAGGACCTTGACCTTGCCCGCCAACCGCGGCCGCGTGTTGGACCGCAACGGTGTGTTGCTGGCCTCCAGCGTGCCAGCGCCCAGCATTTGGGCCAACCCGGAGGATTTGGAGCGCGATCCGGTCAAGCTGCGTCAGTTGGCCAAATTGCTGGAGATGGCACCGGCCGAGCTGGAAGCCAAGCTCAAGGACGAGGAAAAAACCTTTGTCTGGTTGCGTCGCCAAATGGACGAATCCGTGGTGAAGGACATCCGCGCCCTGAACATCAAGGGCGTCTACGACATCAAGGAATACAAGCGTTTGTACCCGGAGGGCGAGGCTGCGGCGCACATCGTGGGTTTCACCAATGTCGAAGACAAAGGCCAGGAAGGCGTGGAGCTGATTTTTCAGAAGCAGCTGGCCGGCCAGGCGGGTTCGCGCCGTGTGATCAAGGACCGCTTGGGCCGCGTGGTCGAGGCGGTGGGCGAGACCGTGCCCCCGGTGGATGGACAAGACCTGCAGCTGAGCATCGACAGCAAAGTCCAGTTTTACGCTTACCAGACGCTGCGCGATGCGGTGGCCCAACACAAGGCCAAGGCGGGCAGTGTGGTGGTGCTCGACGCACAGACCGGTGAAATTCTGGCCTTGGCCAACTACCCGAGTTATTCCCCCGACAAGCGGGGCAATCTGACGGGTGAGCAGTTGCGCAACCGGGCGCTGACCGACAGCTTCGAGCCCGGCTCCACCATGAAGCCGTTCACGGTGGCCCTGGCCTTGCAGCAAGGGCTGGTCAAGCCCGAAACCCCGATTCAGACTGCGCCTGGCCGGATCAACATCACCGGCTCCACCATCACCGATGTGCACCCCTATGGGGTGCTGACGGTCAACGAGGTCATCCAGAAGTCCAGCAACGTGGGCACCGTCAAGATGGCCATGCAATTGCAGCCCCGTGAGATGTGGGAGATGTTTGCCGAGTTGGGCTTTGGTCAAAAGCCTCAATTGCCCTTTCCCGGGGTGGTCAGCGGTCGCCTGCGGCCCTACAAAACCTGGCGCCCGGTCGAGCAAGCCACCATGAGTTATGGCTACGGGGTCTCCAGCAGTCTGTTTCAGGTGGCGCGCGCCTACACCGTCTTTGCAAGAGACGGTGAGATCGTGCCTGCCACCCTCATGAAAACCAACCAACCCGTGGTGGGCACGCGGGTGTTCAGCCCGGAACATGCCATCGCCATGCGCAAGATGCTGCAGATGGCTTCGGGGCCTGGCGGAACCGGTCAAAAAGCCCAGACCATGGGTTATTCGGTCGGTGGCAAATCAGGCACCGCCCGCAAGCAAGAGGGCAAGGGTTACGCCAGCAAAAAATACCGTGGCTTTTTCGTGGGCCTGGCCCCGATTGACCAGCCGCGGATTGTGGTGGCCGTGATGATCGATGAGCCCTCCAACGGTGTGTATTACGGCGGCGCTGTGGCAGCGCCGGTGTTCAGCCAGACGGTGCAGCAAACACTGCGTCTGATGGGCGTGCAGCCCGACATGGCGGTCAAGCCGCAAATTGTGGCCAAAACCGTGGAGGAGTCGTTCTGATGCAGACCCTGCACAGCGCCACTCAGGCGGTTTCATGGCTGCGCTCACGGGTGACGGGTGAGCTGCGCACCGACAGCCGCCTGGTGCAGCAAGGTGATGCTTTCATTGCCTGGCCCGGGGCAGCCAGCGATGGCCGTCGTTACCTGGGGCAAGCCCTGGCCCAAGGCGCCAGTGCCTGTCTGATGGAAGCCCAGGGTCATGCGCCTTGGGTGAGTGCTTTGGATGACGCCACCTCGGACGACAAATTGGCGTGCATGCCTGAGCTCAAGGCGCAAACAGGGGGTCTGGCGGATGCGTACTACGGGCATCCCAGCCAGGCCTTGCAGGTGCTGGCCGTCACAGGCACCAATGGCAAGACCTCGACCGCCTGGTGGCTGGCGCAAGCCCTGTCCTCGCCCGAAGTGTCGCAACCCTGCGGACTGATCGGGACTTTGGGCGTGGGGCGTCTGCCGGCGCTGGTCTCGACCGGCATGACCACGCCCGATCCGGTCTTGATGCAGCAACAGTTTCGGGCCATGGCCGACACGGGCTTGACGCACTGCGCCATCGAGGCGTCCTCGATCGGCCTGGCCGAACACCGCCTCGGCGGCACCCAGATTCGCGTGGCGGTTTTCACCAATTTCACACAAGACCACCTGGACTACCACGGTGACATGGACCGTTATTGGTCAGCCAAATCGGCGCTGTTCAGCTGGCCTGGTTTGCAAGCGGCCGTGATCAACATCGACGACGCCCAGGGTGAGCGCTTGGCCCGCCAGTTGCAGGGCGGCTCACTGGCGCTGTGGACCTGCTCGCGCCGTGGACCCGCACGCTTGCAAGCCCGTGCCTTGCCCAGTGCCGATGGCCTGTCTTTTGATGTGATCGAAGACGGCCAGGTTCAGACGCTGCGCACCGGCTTGATCGGTGACTACAACATCGACAACCTGCTGGGTGTCATGGGCTGTTTGCGTGCATTGGGGGTGGACTTGGCCACTGCCGTCACGGCTTGTGCACATTTGACGCCAGTGCCCGGGCGCATGCAGCGCGTGCAGGCAGAGGCGGCCGATCAGGACCTGCCCCTGGTGGTGGTCGATTACGCGCACACCCCCGATGCCGTGGCCCACGCTTTGGCGGCCTTGCGCCCGCAAGCGGCATTGCGTGGCGGCCGTTTGTGGTGCCTGCTCGGCTGCGGCGGTGACCGCGACGCCCACAAGCGACCCTTGATGGCCGCAGCGGCCGAGGCCGCTGCCGACCGAGTGGTGTTGACCAGCGACAACCCCCGCTCTGAATCACCCCAAGCCATTGTCGCGGCCATGGTGACGGGCTTGCAGCGTCCCCATCAGGTTCGGGTCCAGTTGGACCGCGCCTTGGCCATTTCAGAAGTCGTGTCGCAAGCTCAAGCCCGGGACGTGGTTCTGCTCGCCGGCAAAGGTCACGAGTCGGAACAGGAAATCATGGGCGTTCGTCACCCTTTTTCAGACTTGGATCAAGCCCGCATGGCTTTGCAGCAGCGCGCAGCGCTGCACCAGGGGGCTTCGGCATGAGCCAGGCCTTCACACCCATGAACCTGAAACTGCCATTGGCCCTCGCTTGGCTGAACAAGGCACGGGGTGTCGACATCGACGCCGTGGTGGTCGAGCGGGTGCACACCGACAGCCGCAGCTTGCGCCAGGGTGATCTTTTCGTGGCCTTGCGTGGCGAGCATTTTGATGGCCACCAGTTCATCGCCCAGGCCAAGGCCTTGGGTGCCGTGGCCGTGCTGTGTGAAGCCGCAGGCGAAGCCGATGCTTTGGCCCATGGTTTGCCTGCGGTGGTGGTGCCCGATGCCCGCCTGGCCTTGGGCGAATTGGCAGCAGGCTGGCGCGCGCAGTTTGAGCTGCCCTTGATTGCCGTCACCGGCAGCAACGGCAAAACCACCGTGACGCAAATGATTGCCGCGATTTTGCGTGCCCAAGCCGGTGAGCATGCTTTGTCGACTCAAGGCAATCTGAACAATGACATTGGGGTGCCGCTGACTTTGCTCAATATGCGCGCGCACCACCGCATGGCCGTGGTGGAGTTGGGCATGAACCACCCTGGCGAAATTGCCCATTTGGCCCGCTTGGCCCAGCCCACCGTGGCTTTGGTCAACAACGCGCAACGTGAACATCAGGAGTTCATGGGCACGGTGGAGGCGGTGGCCCTGGAAAATGGTGCAGTCCTTGAGGCCTTACCCAGCCACGGGGTGGCCGTTTACCCCTCGGACGAAACCTACACCCCCATTTGGCAAACCCAGTCTGGCCCACGTCAACAGCGGACCTTTGCCATGGGCCATGCGGAAGTCCCCGGCGATGTTCGGGCCGCGGTGGTGGTCTGGCAAGCGGGGGCTTGGCAGTTCACGCTCAAGACCCCGGAGGGAACGGCGCCGATTCGCTTGCACATTGCGGGGCGCCACAATGTCAAAAATGCCTTGGCGGCCAGTGCCAGTGCTTTGGCGGCAGGGGTCAGTCTGGCAGCTGTTGCCCAGGGCTTGCAGGCCTTCGAGCCCGTCAAGGGGCGCTCACGCGCCATGGTGGTGCACAGCACCACAGGGCCGATCACCGTGGTGGACGACACCTACAACGCCAACCCCGACTCGGTGCGCGCGGCCATTGATGTGCTGACCGAATTGCCCTCACCACGTTTGCTGGTCCTGGGCGACATGGGCGAGGTGGGCAACCAAGGCCCCCAATTTCACGCCGAAGTGGGCGCCTATGCCGCCGAATGTGGCATTGAGGCCGTCTACACGCTGGGTGCTTTGTGCCAGTTCACCGGGCAGGCGTTTGGCGCTGCCCGTCACTTCGAGGACATGGACAGCCTCTTGGTGGCTGTTCATCAAAGCGCTGAGCAATTCCAGAGCATCGTCGTCAAAGGCTCCCGGTTCATGAAAATGGAGCGCGTGGTGGAAGCGTTGCAGGCCTTGGACGGTGAGAGCGCCCATCTGCACAACAACAAAAAAGGGGAGGCCCATGCTGCTTAGCCTGGCCCAGTGGTTGCAAAGTTTGTCTCCAGACTGGGGATTTTTGCGCGTCTTTCAATACATCACATTTCGCGCCGTGATGGCTGCGATGACCGCTTTGCTGATTGGTTTGGCCGCCGGTCCCTGGGTCATCCGGCGCTTGACCGCGCTCAAAATTGGTCAGCCGATTCGCGGTTATGGCATGGAAACTCACCTGGCCAAAAGTGGCACACCGACCATGGGCGGCGTTTTGATTTTGTTGTCCATCGCCATCTCCACATTCCTGTGGTTTGACTTGTCCAACCGTTTTGTCTGGATCGTGCTGATCGTCACCCTGGGCTTTGGCGCCATTGGCTGGGTCGACGATTGGCGCAAAGTGGTCAACAAGGACCCCGAAGGCATGCGCTCGCGCGAGAAGTATTTTTGGCAATCCGTCATCGGCTTGCTGGCGGCCCTGTATTTGGTCTTCAGCATTTCTGAAAGCTCCAACGAGCGCGTGATGGACTTGTTCGTGCAATGGGTGATGTCCGGTTTTGATGTGAACTTGCCCCCCAATGCCGGTTTGCAAGTGCCCTTCTTCAAGGAAATCAACTACCCCCTGGGTGTGCTGGGCTTTGTGGTCTTGACCTACCTGGTGATCGTCGGCTCCAGCAATGCCGTCAATCTGACCGATGGCCTCGATGGCTTGGCCATCATGCCGGTGGTGATGGTGGGGTCTGCACTGGGTGTGTTTGCCTATGTGACCGGCAGTTCCGTGTTTTCCAAATACCTGTTCTTCCCGCACATCCCCGGCTCTGGAGAATTGCTGATTTTCTGCGCTGCCCTGGCTGGCGCAGGCTTGGCCTTCTTGTGGTTCAACACCCACCCCGCCCAAGTCTTCATGGGCGATGTGGGGGCCTTGGCTTTGGGGGCCGCTTTGGGCACCATCGCCGTGATCGTGCGCCAAGAGATTGTGTTGGCCATCATGGGCGGCATCTTTGTGGTGGAAGCCTTGTCGGTGATGGCCCAGGTGACGTACTTCAAGTACACCAAGAAAAAATACGGTGAAGGTCGCCGAATTTTGAAGATGGCGCCCCTGCACCACCATTTTGAAAAGAGCGGCTGGAAGGAAACGCAAGTGGTCGTGCGTTTCTGGATCATCACCATGCTGCTGTGCCTGGTCGGCTTGTCGACCCTGAAGCTGAGGTAAGGCATGCAGCTCCAGGGTCAACACGTTCTGATTCTCGGTTTGGGTGCCTCGGGCCTGGCCATGGCCCGGTGGTGCGCGCAAGCCGGGGCCGACGTGACGGTGGCCGACACACGGCAAACGCCTCCCCAGTTGAGCACCCTGCAGTCCGAGTGGCCTGCCGTGCGCTTTGTACCAGGCCCTTTGGTCGCCAGCCTGGTCGAAGGCACCGCGGTGCGCGCCGTGTTCCGCAGCCCCGGCTTGGCCCCTGATGTGGTGGCCCCGGTGGTCGATGCGGCCCGTGCCATGGGTTTGTGGCAAGGTGGCGAGTTGAGCCTGTTCGCTGCAGGCTTGAAAGATCTGAAAGAACGTTTTGGCTATGCACCGCAGGTGCTGGCGATCACGGGCACCAATGGCAAGACCACGGTGACCTCGCTCACCGGGCAGCTGGTGGCGCGTGCTGGCAAGACGGTGAAAGTGGCGGGCAACATCGGCCCCACGCTGCTCGACACCCTGAGCGCAGCCATCGCACAAGCCCAAGAACAGGTGGCGCAAGAAGAGGCCGAGCGTCAAGCTGAGGTGCTGGAAGTGGCTGAGCCCGAAGCCACGCCGCTGCCGGACGCACCATTGGCTTACCCGGTGCTCGACCCCATGGCGCAGGCTTTGCCGCAAGTGTGGGTGCTGGAGTTGTCCAGCTTTCAGCTCGACAGCATCGAGGGTTTTGAACCGACAGCGGCCACGGTGCTCAACATTTCGCAAGACCATCTGGACTGGCACGGCTCGTTGGCTGCCTATGCCGCAGCCAAAGCCCGCATTTTTGGCGCGCAGGCTTTGATGGTGCTCAACCGCGAAGACCCTGAAGTCATGGCCATGCGGCCCGCCCCGGTGCGGGTGAAGCTGCAAAAACCGGTGGAGCGTGAATGCATTTTGTTTGGCGGCGACATGCCCCAGCGCCCGGGTGACTTTGGCATCGAGGTGATGAATGGCATGACTTGGCTGGTACGAGCCCTGGAAGCCGACGAGACACGGCGTCGTCGCAAGGACGAAGAGGACGAGCTTCACATTCAACGCCTGATGCCTGCAGATGCTCTGCGCATCCGGGGACGGCACAACGCGGTCAATGCTTTGGCCGCATTGGCATTGGCCAGCAGTGCAGGGTGTGCGCTGGGGCCCATGTTGTATGGTTTGCGCGAATACCGGGGTGAGCCCCATCGGGTCGAGCCGGTGGCCATCATTCAGGGGGTTGAATTCTTTGACGACAGCAAGGGCACCAATGTCGGTGCAACGGTCGCAGCCCTCAAGGGTCTGGGCGAAGAGCGCCGGGTGGTGTTGATCATGGGCGGTGAAGGCAAAGGACAGGATTTCACGCCCTTGGCCCAACCCGTGTCCCGTTATGCCCGCGCTGTGGTGCTGATCGGTCGGGATGCGCCGCTCATCCGGGCTGCCTTGCAGGGTCAAGGCGTTGCGCTGTGCGATGCGCCCGACATGCACACCGCAGTGGAAATGGCGGCCGACAAGGCCCAAAGCGGAGATGCGGTGTTGATGTCGCCCGCCTGTGCCAGCTTCGACATGTTTGACCACTATGTTCACCGGGCAGAGGTGTATGTACAGGCTGTGTCCAGCCTGGCCGAGGCCGCAGGTGTGGCCATGGAGGGTGGGCTGTGAGCGAAGCCGTGACTTTCACCCAACGCTTGCATACCATGGTGGCCCGCTTCGCAGGCCTGCTGACAGGGGGCGTCTGGGGTGGGCAAACCGCAGCCCAACAAGGCTTGCCAGTGAACCTGGGCGGCTATGACGCGGCCAGCCGCGGTCGTGGTCAGGCGTCTCGCCTGATGGGCGTGGACCAAGCCTTGGTCTGGGTGGTGGTGGCCTTGGTGCTCTGGGGCATGGTCATGGTGTATTCGGCCTCGATCGCCATGCCTGACAACCCGCGCTTCTCACGCTACACACACACCCATTTTCTGGTTCGCCACGTGATGGCCATCACGGTCGGTTGCGTCATGGCCTTGCTGGCCTTCCAAGTGCCCATGGAAACATGGGAAAAAATGGCACGCCCCTTGTTTGTCTTGTCCTTGGTGTTGCTGGCCTTGGTCCTGGTGCCCTTCATCGGCAAGGGCGTCAATGGTGCCCGCCGCTGGATTTCTTTGGGCGTGATGAATTTCCAGCCCTCTGAATTGGCCAAATTGGCCACCATCATTTACGCGGCCAATTACATGGTGCGGAAGATGGAAGTGAAGGAAAACTTCATCAAGGCCGTTTGGCCCATGGGTGCCGCAGTGGGTCTGGCGGGGGTGTTTTTGCTGGCCGAGCCCGACATGGGCGCCTTCTTGGTCATTGCCACCATCGCCATGGGCATCTTGTTCTTGGGGGGTGTCAACGCCAGGATGTTCTTTCTGATCCTGGGCGTTTTGATCCTGGCATTCGTGATCATGATCGCCGAGTCGCCCTGGCGGCGAGAACGCATTTTTGCTTACCTCGACCCCTTCAGTGCCGAGCATGCCTTGGGCAAAGGCTACCAATTGACCCACTCCCTGATCGCGATCGGTCGGGGTGAGGTGTGGGGTGTGGGATTGGGTGGCAGCGTTGAAAAACTCCATTGGCTGCCAGAAGCGCACACCGACTTCTTGCTGGCCGTGATCGGGGAAGAGTTTGGTTTGATCGGGGTGTCCTTGGTGATTTTCATGTTCCTCTGGCTCAGCCGCAGGATCATGGTGATCGGGCGTCAGGCCATTGCATTGGAAAAGGTGTTCTCCGGTTTGGTGGCACAGGGGGTGGGGATCTGGATCGGCTTCCAGGCCTTCATCAACATGGGGGTCAACCTGGGCGCCCTGCCCACCAAAGGTTTGACCTTGCCCTTCATGAGCTATGGCGGGTCAGCGCTGATGATGAACCTGATCGCCGTGGCGATCGTGTTGCGCATTGATGCAGAAAACAAACAAATGATGCGTGGAGGCCGGTCATGAGCGCCAAGCCGAAAACAGCTTTGGTCATGGCCGGTGGGACAGGCGGGCATATCTTCCCGGGGCTCGCTGTGGCCGAGGCATTGCGCGAACAAGGTTGGCAAGTGCATTGGTTGGGTGCGCCCCGCAGCATGGAGCACACCCTGGTGCCTGCACGCGGCTTCCCCTTTGAGCCGGTGGCCTTCGGTGGCGTGCGGGGCAAAGGCATTCAGACATTGGCCCTGTTGCCCTTGCGGCTGCTGCGGGCCTTCTGGCAGAGCCTGCAGGTGGTGCGTCGTGTCCAGCCCGACGTGGTGCTGGGTTTGGGGGGGTACATCACCTTTCCGGGCGGCATGATGGCCAGCCTGTGGGGCAAGCCCTTGGTGCTGCACGAGCAAAACTCCGTGCCTGGTCTGGCCAATCGGGTGTTGGCCCAGTTGGCCGACCGTGTGTTCACCGCTTTCCCCGGGGTGTTCAAAACAGGCCATTGGGTTGGCAACCCTTTGCGGCGCGAATTCCTCGCCCAAGCGCAGCCCGCTGAAAGGTTCGCCGGACGCACGGGGCCTTTGCGCCTCTTGGTGGTGGGCGGCAGTCTGGGAGCCCAGGCCTTGAACGACATCGTGCCCCAGGCGCTGTCATTGATGAAGGCCGCCAGCCGACCCCTCGTGGTGCACCAAAGCGGCGCCAAGCAAATCGATGCTTTGCGTGCCAACTACCAGGCCGCAGGTGTCGAGGCCGAACTGACACCTTTCATTGACGACACCGCATCGGCTTTTGCCCAAGCCGATGTGGTGATTTGCCGCGCAGGGGCCAGCACGGTGACCGAGATCGCTGCGATTGGCGCTGCGGCCATGCTGGTGCCCTTCCCGTTTGCGGTGGACGACCACCAAACCACCAATGCACGGTTCTTGGTCGATGCAGGCGGGGCTTGGCTGTTGCCGCAAGCCGAACTCACGGCGCAGGCTTTGGCGCAGCGACTGGAAAGCCTGGACCGTGCGCAATTGTTGCAAGTGGCGGAGAAAGCCCACGCCCAGAAAAAAACAACAGCCACCCGGGAGGTCGTGATGGCTTGTGAGGAGTTGGCCGCATGAAACACGCCATCCGCAAAATCCACTTCATTGGGCTTGGTGGCTCGGGCATGAGCGGCATCGCCGAAGTGCTGCTGAATTTGGGGTATGAAATTTCAGGCTCTGACCTGTCGGACAGCGCCACCTTGCGCCGCCTGGCCACATTGGGCATTCACACCCATGTGGGGCACAGCGCCGACCATGTGCAAGACGCCGATGCGGTGGTGACGTCAACGGCCGTCAAAGCCGACAACCCGGAAGTGCTGGCCGCGCGTGCGCGGCACATCCCGATCGTGCCGCGTGCCGTGATGCTGGCCGAACTCATGCGCATGAAGCAGGGGGTGGCCATTGCGGGAACCCATGGCAAAACCACCACCACCAGTCTGGTGGCCAGTGTGTTGGCCGAGGCCGGACTGGACCCGACCTTTGTGATTGGCGGCCGCCTCAACAGCGCAGGGGCCAATGCCAAGCTGGGTACGGGTGAATACATCGTGGTGGAAGCCGATGAGTCGGATGCTTCCTTCTTGAACCTGCTGCCGGTGATGGCGGTGGTCACCAACATCGATGCTGACCACATGGAGACGTATGGCCATGACCTGGGCAAACTCAAGGCGGCATTTGTCGAGTTTTTGCACCGCATGCCTTTTTATGGAACCGCCATTGTGTGTTCGGACGATCCGGGGGTGCAGTCCATCCTTGAGGACATCGCCCGCCCTGTGACCACCTATGGCCTGAATGCTGGCGCTCAAGTGCGCGCGGTGGATGTGCGCGCCGTCAACGGCCAAATGCACTTCACGGTGCAGCGACGCAACGGCGTCACGCTGCCTGACCTGTCCATCGTGCTGAATTTGCCCGGTCAGCACAATGTGCTCAATGCTTTGGCGGCCATTTCCGTCGCGGTCGAACTGGGCGTCGACGATGCGGCTGTGCAGACGGCCTTGGCCCAGTTCAAGGGCGTGGGTCGGCGCTTTCAGCGCTATGGCGATGTGGCGACCGCAGATGGATCGGGTCGCTTCACCGTGATCGATGATTACGGTCACCACCCTGTCGAAATGGCGGCCACTTTGGCGGCAGCCCGTGGCGCATTTCCGGGTCGCCGTTTGGTATTGGCCTTTCAGCCGCACCGCTACAGCCGCACCCGGGACTGCTTTGAGGACTTTGTCAAAGTCATCAGCCAAGGTTGCGACAGCGTCTTGCTGTGCGAGGTCTATGCGGCTGGCGAAGCCCCGATTGTGGCGGCGGATGGCCGCTCCTTGGCCCGAGCCCTGCGCGTGGCGGGCAAGCTGGAGCCCGTGTTTGTCGATCAGATTGCCGACATGCCTCGTGCGGTGATGGGCAATGCCCGCGATGGCGATGTGCTCATTTGCATGGGGGCAGGCTCGATCGGTGCCACACCAGCGCAGGTGGTGGCTTTGGCCGGTGCGGTTCCAACCCGGGAGGCTGCAGCATGAGCGATGCAAGCGTGCCGTTCGGCGCTTCCTTGGGCAAAGTGGCCGTCCTGATGGGAGGACGTTCGGCTGAGCGTGAGGTCTCGCTCATGTCTGGCCAGGGCGTGCTCAAGGCCTTGGTCGACAGCGGCGTGGATGCCCATGCTTTTGATCCGGCCCAACGCGATCTGATGGCGCTGCGCCAAGAGGGTTTTGAGCGTTGCTTCATTGCCTTGCATGGGCGCTTTGGTGAAGATGGGACCGTCCAAGGCGCTTTGGAGTTGATGGGCATCCCTTACACCGGATCGGGCGTGATGGCCTCCAGCATGGCCATGGACAAAGTCATGACCAAGCGCGTCTGGCTGGCCGAAGGTTTGCCCACGCCGCGCTACGTGCTGGTTCAGCCTGCGCACATCGATACCCTGTGTGTGGACGACTTGATCCGTCAATTGGGTTTGCCCATGATCGTCAAGCCTGCCTGCGAGGGGTCTTCCATTGGGGTGAGCAAAGTCAGCCATGCCGCAGAGTTGCCCGCTGCCCTGCGCGCCGCTGCGGCCTGCGACAGCGATGTGCTGTGCGAAGCATGCATCGTGGGCGATGAAGTGACTTGCCCTGTGCTCGGCAGCGGCGCGCAAGCCCATGCCCTGCCCATGATCCGGATCGTTGCCCCCGACGGGAACTACGACTACCAGAACAAGTATTTCACCGACGACACCCAATACCTGGTGCCCTGCGGGCTGCCCGAGGCCGAAATCCACGCCATCAATGAGCTGGTCATCCAGGCTTACCGGGTTCTGGGGTGCAGGGGATGGGGGCGCATCGACGTGATGATCGATGGCACAACACGTCAGCCCTATTTGCTGGAAATCAACACCTCACCGGGCATGACGGGCCACTCACTGGTGCCGATGTCTGCACGGGCAGCAGGCATTTCCTACGAATCGCTGTGTTGCCAGTTGTTGGCCGATGCCAGCCTGGACCACCAGGGAGGTGCGCGGTGAACACCAGCTTGCCTTTGCCAACCGATGTCCGCCTCATGAACTTTGGCGCAGCCGTGCTGATGCTGGTGTTCGTGTTGTTGACTTTGGGAGGGGCGGCTTCATGGGTGTTGCGTCATCCGGCCTTTGCCATTCAGTCCATCTCGGTGCAGGGCGAAGTGGTCCGCAGCCACGCGGCCAGTTTTCGCCACCATGTGGTGCCGCAATTGAGCGGGAATTTTTTCACCGTCAACCTGGCGCAAGCCAAAAAGGCATTTGAATCCGTGCCTTGGGTGCGTGAGGCGGTGGTGCACCGTGTGTTTCCGGGCCAACTGCGCACGGTGGTCACAGAGCACGAGCCCATGGCCACTTGGGGCGAAGAGGGTGGCAACTTCATGGTCAATGAGCAAGGGCAAGTGTTTGAGGCCCCTGTGGAAGAGGTGGACATTGAAAAATTGCCCCGCATGTTGGGGCCAGAGGGCAGTTCGCCCATGGTCACGCGCATGTACCGCGTGATGCAACCCTTGTTTCAAACGCTGGATTTCAACATCGAAAAGATGGAGCTGACGGCCAGAGGCAGTTGGCGCGTCTGGACCACCAGTGGCGCCCAAATTGAGCTGGGTCGGGGCAGTGAAAGCGAATTGGTGGAACGCACCCAATTGCTGCTGAAGACGCTGCCCCAGGTGACTGCCCGGTACAACAGAACGCCAATGGCGCTGCTGGGCGCTGATTTGAGACACAAGGACGGTTACGCCTTGCGTTTGAGGGGGGTGAGCACCCTGGATGACAACAATCCCAAAAATCTTGAGGGGTCAAGACGGTGAAATTAAACGGAAACGGTGGTTGACATGGCAAAAGAGTACAAAGATCTGGTGATTGGTCTGGACATCGGCACATCCAAGGTGATGGCGGTGGTGGCCGAGGTCATGCCCGATGGTGAACTCAAGATCGCAGGTCTTGGGATCGCCCCCGGCAATGGCCTCAAGCGGGGCGTGGTGGTGAACATCGATGCCACGGTGCAAAGCATTCAGCAAGCCTTGAAAGAGGCCGAGCTCATGGCCGATTGCAAAATCACCCGCGTCAATTGCGGCATCACGGGCAGCCACATTCGCGGCATCAATTCCAGTGGCATGGTGGCCATCAAGGACAAGGAAGTCACCCAAGCCGATCTGGCCAGGGTGATGGAAACGGCCAGGGCGATCAACATTTCCAGCGATCAACGCCTGCTCTTGGTGGCGCCGCAGGAATTCGTCATCGACGGCCAAGAAGTCAAGGAACCCATTGGCATGAGCGGCATGCGCCTCGAAGCCAAGGTGCACATCGTCACGGGGGCACAAAGCGCGGCAGAGAACATCATCAAATGTGTGCGCCGCTGCGGTCTCGAAGTGGACCAGTTGCTGCTCAATCCACAATCGTCCAGCTTGGCCGTGTTGTCAGAAGACGAGCGCGAACTGGGCGTGGTGTGTGTGGACATTGGTGCCGGCACCACCGATGTGGCGATTTTTGCCAACGGTTCGATTCGCCACACGGCCGTGATCCCGATCGCGGGCGACCTGATCACCAGCGACATCGCCATGGCCCTGCGCACCCCCACCAAAGATGCCGAAGACATCAAAGTCGAAAGCGGTTACGCCAAACAGCTCTTGGCCGACCCCGATGCGCAGGTGGAAGTGCCAGGCTTGGGCGATCGCGGGCCTCGCATGCTCAGCCGCCAGGCTCTGGCGGGCGTGATCGAGCCGCGCATCGAAGAAATTTTCTCTCTCGTGCACCAGGTGATCCGGGAGTCGGGTTACGAAGAGGTGTTGTCTTCGGGCATCGTCCTGACAGGCGGCAGCGCCGTCATGCCCGGCATGATCGAGTTGGGTGAAGACATCTTCCTCAAGCCGGTTCGCCGTGGCTTGCCCAAATACGCGGGCGGCTTGGCCGACATGGTCAGCCAGCCCCGTGCCGCCACCGTCATGGGCTTGCTCGAAGAGGCCCGTCTGGCGCGTTTGCGCGGTTACAAGGTGACCCAAAAGAAGAGCTCGGTGAACAACGCTTTTGGACGATTCAAAGACTTCATTGTGGGGACCTTCTGATGCGCTGGAACCCTGCATTCGCGATTCGAGGCAGTCCCATTTGGTCAAGGCCTTGTCGATGTTGACTGGCCCAGGATTCACGCATTGATTTCAAAAAAACACGTTTACATATTCAGGCAACTGCAGATTTTTAGGAGAGCACCATGACCATTGAAATGATCCAAACCGAAGAGTTCAACCAAGGCACCCAAATCAAGGTGATTGGTGTGGGCGGCGGTGGCGGCAACGCCGTGGAACACATGATTGAGCGCGAAGTTCAAGGCGTTGAATTCATCTGCGCCAACACCGATGCGCAAGCACTGGCACGCAGCGCGGCGCACCGCTTTGTGCAATTGGGTCAGACGGGCCTGGGCGCTGGCAGCAAGCCTGACAAGGGTCGCGAGGCCGCCGAAGCCGCCGAAGCCGATATCCGTGCGGCCATCGAAGGCGCGCACATGCTGTTCATCACCGCCGGCATGGGCGGTGGCACGGGCACGGGCGCGGCACCTGTGATCGCCAAAATCGCCAAAGAGATGGGCATCCTGACCGTGGGCGTGGTGACCAAGCCCTTCGACTTTGAGGGCAAGCGCCGCATGGCCAATGCCGACGAAGGCATGCGGGAACTCGAAGCCAACGTCGATTCCCTGATCGTGGTGTTGAATGAAAAACTGCTGGAACTGCCCGGTGGCGAAGACATGACGCAGGACGAGGCCTTTTCGCATGCCAACGATGTGTTGAAAAACGCGGTCGGTGGCATTGCCGAAATCATCAATGTGCCCGGCCATGTGAACGTCGACTTCGAAGACGTTCGCACCGTCATGGGCGAGCCTGGCAAAGCCATGATGGGCACAGCCGCTGCCAGCGGCCCTGACCGTGCCCGCATTGCAGCCGAACAGGCTGTGGCCTGCCCCTTGCTCGAAGGCGTTGACCTCAAAGGCGCACGAGGCGTCCTGGTGCTGATCAGCGCAGCCAAAGGGTCCTTGAAGTTGTCCGAATCCAAGCAAGCCATGAACACGATTCGTGACTGCGCCTCTGAAGAGGCCCATGTCATTTATGGCACGGCTTATGACGAAAGCCTGGGTGACCAGATTCGCGTCACCGTGGTGGCCACCGGTTTGACCAAGGCGGGCGCTGCCCGCCCAGAACTCAAGGTGCTGCGCACCGGCACCGACAACGTGCCCTTCATGATGGGTGGTCAAGACGCGATTTCAGCCCCCATGAATGCCCCCGCTGCGCCTTTGGGCAACGGTGGTTTGAACGTGCCTGCCTACTGGCGCAGCAACCGCACCCATGCGGCAGCGCGTGTGGACGGCATGGCCAATGCCGGTATGGACGACATCGAGATCCCTGCCTTCTTGCGCAAGCAGGCCGACTGAGCGGACCGATGCCCACAGGGCGGGATGGGCGCAGGCCCGTCGCAGCCTGTGGGCATTTAAAATGCAGGCATGCTTGCACAACGCACACTCAAAACCCTGACCCAAGCCGTTGGCGTGGGTTTGCACAGTGGCCAAAGGGTCGAGCTGACTTTGCGTCCTGCTGCGCCGGATACCGGCATTGTGTTCCGTCGGGTGGATTTGCCCGAGCCGGTGGACATTCCCGTGAAAGCCCAATCGGTCACCGACACCCGCCTGGCATCGACCATCTCGGTGGGCCAAGCCAAGGTGTTCACCGTCGAGCACCTCATGTCGGCTTGTGCGGGGCTGGGCATCGACAATCTGTATGTGGACATCACCGCCGAGGAAGTGCCGATCCTGGACGGCTCGGCCGCCTCTTTCGTCTTCTTGTTGCAAAGTGCGGGCATCGTGGAACAGGCCGCCCCCAAGCGTTTTTTGCGAGTGCTCAAGACGGTGCAAGTCAGTGAAGGTGAAGGCAGCAACACCAAGTGGGCCAAGCTGGAGCCCTACCACGGCTACAAACTCAGTTTTGAAATCGACTTTCGTCACCCGGCCGTGGATTCAACGGGTCAGCAGGTCGTGTTTGACATGTCGGAAGGCGTTTATGCACGCGACATCGCCCGGGCCCGCACCTTCGGATTCACCAAAGATGTGGAAATGATGCGCGCCAATGGCCTGGCCCTGGGCGGCGGGCTGGACAACGCCATCGTCATGGACGACTACAAGGTGCTCAATGCCGACGGTTTGCGGTATGACGATGAGTTTGTCAAACACAAAATCCTGGACGCGATGGGCGACCTCTACATTGTCGGCAG
>JACCDH010313247.1_pt1 | contig 20847 bp, 18 predicted proteins | sample 7442481 | NCBI WGS metagenome assembly JACCDH01 (sample SAMN15323433, study PRJNA562643) | freshwater metagenome | isolation source: river surface water | place: USA:Blue River Watershed | collected 2017-08-15 | reverse complement strand
CTTTACACCCATTGCGTCGAACTTAAGACCAGCCTGCTGACCAGCAATAACTTCATCCTGACCAACGTGTGTGAAAGCGCCAAGCTTTGAGAACACCGATGAACCTGAGTTCATGGTTACGGTTGGGATACCAGCAGCCTTAGCAGCGTCCATTGGACCCTGTAGCGCTTCTGCATCTGGAACAGAGCTTGCGATACCGTCACAACCGGCTGCAACACCGGCTTCGATGGTTGATGCCTGCTTTGCAGCATCGTTGTTTGCACCCTGGTAGTCAAGTTCTACGCCTAGGTCAGCGGCTGCCTGCTCGGCGCCCTTCTGAGCTACTGACCAGAAAGTTCCACCGTCACCGTGTGTGTAAACACAGATCTTGATGTCGCTTGTTGCTGGAGCAGCAGTGTCTGCTGCTGGCGCTGCACAGCCAGCAAGAGTAAGCATTGCCACTCCGGCAAGTGCTACATACTTCTTCATTGACATTTGTTGCCTCTCATCTTCGAGTTTTCGAGTCGTAGAACCATAGAAGTTCTAACTCGAAAAGTATGACACCTTTGTCATAACATTTTGGACCGTTCCTTAGATAAGTTATTTAACTGATACTCTTGGGTAAGTCCATTTTGGACTAGTACAAAAATTATCAACACCGATAGTGAGGCAAAGAGGCCGATGAAGAGACCAACCATTCGCGATGTGGCGGCCGCAGCCGGTGTTTCGAAATCATTGGTGTCAATGGTTTACTCTCGTGAAGACGGGGTTAGCCCGGAACGTCGCGAACGGGTCCTTGCCGCAGCTCAAAAACTTGGCTTCACCCCAAATCAGTGGGCCCGCTCACTTGCATCGGGGTCCGGCAATTTCATTGGCATCCTGGTAGTTGATCTGCACAACCTTATTTATACAGAGGTCGCAGACCTGGCCCGCCGAGCCCTTTTGGAACGTGGACAGCAGACCTTTATGGCCGCGGCCATCATTTCGGAGCGAAAAGGCAAGAAATTCGTTGAAAAATCAACGATTCAGGCACTTTTGGACCTTCGACCAAATGGCATCATCGTGGTTGGCGACCTGCCAGAGGAGTCGGCGCTGGCGTCGATCCCCGATTCCGTACCTATTGTTAAGACAATCGCAACCTTGCGCAAAAAAGACCGCGCCGTTTCGATTCGAAGCGATGACAAAGAGGCCATGGCGCTAGTTGTTAAGCACCTAAGGATGCGGGGCCACAAAAAAATTCAGTACATTGGACCCACCGATGGTGCTGTCTCTGAGCAGAGACTTGAGGCATTCAACTTGGCGATGACTAACCAGGGTTTAAGTCCAAAGGTTTCCACCTGTGAGAGAACGGAGGCAGGTGCCAATTCAGCCGCCAAAGCAGCGCTCGCCGAAAAGAATCCGCCAACAGCACTTGTTTTCTTCAACGATGTCCTAGCCGTTGGCGCCCAGCAAGCAGTGGCCGACCACGTTGCCGCCGGTAAACCCTTCGTGGCCGTGACCGGATTCGACAATACCTACCTATCTGAGCTCAGCCAGATTTCGTTGACCACCATCGAGCCTGAAAAGGAAGCGATTGCCCTAAAGGCCGCCGAATTGATCACCGATCCTAAATTGGTGGCCTCAATGGCTGGGCAGGAAATTCTGATGGTGCCAAGGCTTATTGTTAGAAAGTCCACCGACTTCTCGCAGAAGTGACTCGTTACATAATCGTTTCCATTTAGATTTGACTTTTATTCTGCAGAGATAGAAAATTGGACCGTTCCAGAGTTATCTGGAGCAATCCAAGTCAGAGTGAAAGATCGCAATGGAGCGCAAGAACTTAATCATCGGTGGGCAGTTTGTCTCGCCAAAGTCCGGGGCTTTTGAAGAAGTTCTTTCACCCTTTGATAACCGCGTTGTTGGCGAAGTCGCCACCGCAAACCTTGAGGATGTAAACGCCGCGCTGACCGCAGCAACTGCTGGTTTCGAAAAGTGGCGCCGCACTCCAGCTCACGAACGCTTCGCAATTATGTTGAAGGCTGGCGCGCTTGCTGACGAACGTCAAGAAGAGATTGCACAAATCATCAGTGCCGAAAACGGCAAGAGCCTAGTTGAAGCACGCGGCGAAGCGAGCCGCTCAGGTGAAATCATTCGCCTGGCAGCGTACGAGGGCTCACAGCTTTACGGCGAGACCCTGCCGCTTGATGCAAACAAGGGAACCGGGTTCGACAAAGTTGGTTTCACCATTAAGCAGCCAGTTGGTGTTGTGGTTGCAATCACACCTTTTAACTACCCAGCACTTCTAGTGCTACATAAACTTGCTCCTGCACTTGCAGTCGGAAACGCAGTGGTGTTGAAGCCAGCGCGTTCAACACCGCTTACCGCAATCGCACTCGCTCAGTGCTTCATTGATGCGGGTTTACCAGAGGGCGTACTTTCTGTACTAACCGGTTCTGGCGGATTACTTGGTGACGCTTTGGTTTCTGACAAGCGCGTTCGCAAAGTTTCATTCACAGGTTCAACCAAAACTGGCGAGCACATTGCCCGCGTTGCCGGTGTGAAAAAACTTTCTCTTGAGCTTGGCGCTTCTGGCCCAGTTATAGTTTTGAAAGATGCTGACATCGAATACGCAGCAAACTCAATTTCACTTGGTGGTTTCATAAACGCCGGTCAGGTTTGTATTTCTGCACAGCGCGTCATCGTTGAAGATTCCATCATGGACGAATTCCTGGCCGCGCTGAAGCCAAAGGTTGAAGCAATCAAGGTTGGTGACCCTAAGGGCGTGGATACAAAGGTTGGCACACTGATTTCAAAAGAAGAGGCAGACCGCGTTGCAGCGTCAATCAAAACTGCAGTTGCACAGGGTGCTACCCTGCTCACCGGTGGCCAGCAAGACGGCGCAATTATTCAGCCTGCAATTGTTACCAACGTTGACCCTGATTCTGCTTTTGCACAAGACGAACTATTTGGCCCTGCGGTTGCAGTCAGCTCAGCGCGCGATGTAACTCACGCGATTGAATTGGCAAATAACACCATCTACGGTTTGGGTGCCGGTGTATTCACCAACAACATGAACTCAACTATTCAGGCAATGCGCGAAATCGAATCGGGTGTTGTTCACATTAACTGGACTCAGTTGTGGCGTGCCGATCTAATGCCTTACGGCGGCATGAAGGCAAGTGGAATTGGTAAAGAAGGTCTACGTTCTGCAGTCGCAGAAATGACAGAAGTAAAAACCGTAATCATGCACGGTCAAGCGTGGGCATAGGGAAATAAGGAGAACAAAATGGTTACACCTAACTATGGCGAGACAGTTCGACTCACAGTTGCACAGGCTGTCGTCAAGTACATCGCAGCTCAGTACTCAGTTTCAGACGGCGTGCGCAAGCGCTTCATTCCTGCTGCTATGGGAATCTTTGGCCACGGCAACGTTGCCGGTTTGGGCCAGGCACTTGACCAGCTAAGCGACGAACTGCCTTTTGTTCAGGGCCGCAACGAGCAGGCACTTGGCCACGCAGCTACTGCTTTTGCTAAGCACACCCGCCGCACCCAGGCAATCGCAGTTACCGCATCTATCGGTCCCGGTGCACTTAACCTTGTGACCGCTGCCGGTACCGCAACCGTAAACCGCATTCCACTTTTGCTGCTACCTGGTGACACTTACGCAACTCGCCGTCAGGGCCCAGTGCTGCAGCAGCTTGAAAACCCAAGCGCACCTGACCTAACCGTGAACGACGCGTTCCGCCCGGTTGCACGTTTCTTTGACCGCATCAACCGCCCAGAGCAGTTGCTGTATTCACTACCAAAGGCATTCCGTGTTCTAGCAAACCCAGTTGAGACTGGTGCCGTTGTTATTTCACTTCCTCAGGATGTGCAGTCACACGCATTTGATTTTCCAAAGAGCTTCTTTGAGCCACACGACTGGAAGATTCGCCGCCCGGAGCCAAGCCTTGACGAGGTTGCTGAAGTTGCTGCAGCAATTAAGCAGGCTAAGAACCCGCTGATCATTGCCGGTGGTGGAATCATCTACTCAAACGCAACTGCAGAACTTGAAGCACTTGCCGATGCAACTGGTATTCCAGTAACTGAAACTTTTGGTGGCAAGGGTGCCGTTCAGAAGAAGGCAGACTGGGCCGCTTGGGGAATTGGTCTTGAGGGTTCACCAGAGACCAACAAGTTGGCTAACAAGGCAGACCTAATCATTCACGTTGGTACCCGCTTGACTGACTTTGCTACTGCATCGCAGTCAATCTTTAAGAACCCAAACGTAAAGTTTGTTTCGATTAACGTGTCAGAGTTTGACGGCATCAAGCAGGGTGCAACCACAATCGTGGCTGACGCAAAGCTTGCACTTGCTGCCTTGACCAAGGCAGTTGCCGGTTACAAGGTTCCTGCAGAGTGGACTCAAGAAGTTATTGAGAAGAATGCAGTTTGGGTTAAGGCTCGCAACGCGGCACTTGACGTGAACTACACATTTGATAAGTCAACTCTTGACCCTGCGTTCTCAGAAGACACCGATGCAACCATCACTCAGGGTCAGTTGCTGGGCGTGCTTCAGAACCACAGCCGCTCAGGAGACGTAATCATCGCCGGTGCCGGTGGTCCTCCGGGAGACGTTCAGAAAGTTTGGGACGCAACTGAGGGTCGATTTGCGCACCTAGAGTTTGGTTTCTCTTGCATGGGCTATGAGTTGCCAGCGGCTATCGGTGTTCGACTAGCCAACCCAGATCCAGCAAACCGCATCACAACTTTCATTGGTGACGGAACCTGGACCATGGCACCAACCGAATTGGTGACCGCGGCACAGGAGCGTTTGCCACTGACCATCGTTGTTTCTGAAAACCACGGCTACCAGGTGATTCGTCGTCTTCAGATGTGGCGCGTGGGTAACAGCTTCGGAAACGAATTCCGATACCGCCAGGAGGGCCCGGTTGTAACCGAGTCAGCCGAGGCAAAAGGCAAGGCCCCACGTCTTGAGGGCGACTACCTGTTCCTAGACATCGTGAAGATGGCCGAGGGTATGGGTGCCAAGGCATTCCGCCCAACCACCACTGCCGAATTCGCCAAGGTTCTTGATGACACCCGCGAGGAATCAGGCCCAGTTGTAATCGTGGTGCCAACCATTCCTCACGCTAATCTGCCTGCTTCTGAAGTTTGGTGGGATGTTGCCCCAGCCGAGGTACACGAGAACTCACCTTGGATTCAGGCAACCGCAGATGACTACAACGCTGGGCTCAAGACTCAGAGATTCCACTACTAATGGCATCTCCTCTTAGCCGCGGCGGCTTTTTAGAAACCCTAAAGCAGGGTCAACTAACCGTTGGCACCTTTTTGGGTTTGGCCTCGCCACTTGCGGCTGAGGTTGCCGCGGTCAGCGGAGTTGACTGGGTGCTGCTTGATCTTGAGCACGGTGGCGGTGGCGAAGAGCAGGTTTCACCAACCGTGGTCGCCTCCGGCGGCTATGGCGTACCAACCTTGGTGCGGGTTGAATCTGCTGAGCGCATTCGCCTCGGCCGCGTGCTTGATGCCGGCGTTGCCGGTGTGATGATTCCGCGCGTTGACACCGTTGAAGAAGTCAAGGCTGCGGTTCAGCACATGAGTTACCCGCCAAACGGTGACCGCGGTGTGGCAACTTACAACCGTGCAGTTGCCTGGGGTAAAGACCTTGAGGCGCTTAACCCGGTCAGTAAGTCAGCTTGCCTAATTCAAATTGAAACTCTTGGTGCGCTTGCTGCGGTTGAAGAAATTGCGGCAGTGCCTGGTGTGGATGCGCTTTTCGTGGGCCCGCTTGATTTAAGTTACGCACTTGGCGTTCCACGTGATTTCAAAAACCCAAAGTTCTTAGAGGCGCTGCAGAAAGTTCTTGACGCTGCAAACGCACAAAACAAAGTTGCCGGAATCTTGGCTTCAGATACAACCATCGCTCGCTTCTACGTAGAGATGGGTTTCAGATTTATTGCAATTGGTTCAGATTCAACACTGATGGCAAAAGCAATTTCAGACGCAGTAACCGAAATTAGAAAGTAGAAATAATGTCAAACTCACCTCGCACCGTTGGCGTTGGACTAATCAGTGTTGGTTGGATGGGTAAAGTACACAGTCGTGCATACCAGTCTGTACCGGTTGTCTACCCAGAACTTGGCATTAAGCCTCGTCTAATTATTGCTGCTGACACCGCGCAAGATCGCGTTGACTACGCAGTAAACGTTTTAGGTTACGAAGAAGGAACTCTGGATTACCACGATGTTCTAAACCACCCGGACGTTGAAGTTGTATCTATCTGTGCACCAAACTTCTTGCACGCAGAAATCGGTATCGCCGCAGCAAAGGCTGGCAAGGCGTTCTGGATTGAGAAGCCAGTTGGCCGCGGTGCAGAAGAGACCGAGGCAGTAGAAGCTGCAGCAAACGAAGCTGGCGTAGTTTCAACTATCGGTTTCAACTATCGCAATGCTCCAGCGGTTGAGCACGCGAAGAAGATCATTGCCGAGGGTCAGTTGGGCCGCATCACAAACTTGCGCGGTACATTTTTTGCCGACTACTCATCAGAACCAAACGGCGCACTTTCGTGGCGCTTCATTCGCAAGTTGGCCGGTAGCGGTGTGCTTGGTGACTTGATGGGTCACCTTGCCGACCTTATGCACTACGTGGTTGGTCCAATCGCTGAGGTTTCAGCATTCAGCAAGACCGTTTACACCGAGCGCCCAATTCAGCAGATGGGTGTGGGAACACACTTTGATGTGATTGAAGGCGGCGAAAAGGGCCCAGTAGAGAACGAGGATTACGGCGGCATGCTGGTTCGCTTCGCTGACGACGCTGTTGCAGCCGGTGCCCTTGGCACCCTTGAGGCTTCACGCGTTGCAGTTGGCCCACGCGCAAGCTACAACTTTGAGATCTACGGCACCGAAGGTTCACTTAAGTGGGACTTCGAGCGCATGAATGAACTTGAAATTGCAATCGGCCGCCGCGGAGACCACCTTGGTTACCAGCGCGTAATGGTTGCACCTGGTTTTGGTGACTTCGCTCACTTCCAGCCTGGTGCCGGAACCGGCATGGGTTATGACGACCTAAAGACCATCGAGGCACGCAAGTTCCTTGAGTCATTTATCGGTGGCAAGTCAGTGAATTCAAACATTCACGACGCAGTTGCTTCAGCTCGTGTTATTTCTGCTGCTGAGAAGTCTGCAGAGTCAAAGCAGTGGGTAACCGTTGCTCCTGTTGCTGGCACCACCGCAGCAAAGAAGTAATTCAACGTGCAGATTGTTGTTGGCCTAGGGCCGGTTGATACCCATGTGGTGCAACCGGTTCTTGGCGACAATGTAAAGTTTGTCGCTGACCCCACAGACACCGATATCGCCGAGGCGGTTGGCGCAATTGTTCGTGCGGCGTTCAAGTTTGATGCCGCGCAGTTTGCCAAGATGCCAAACCTAAAAGTTCTGGCGCGCACCGGTGTTGGCACCGAGCTAGTTGATCTTGATGCCGCCGCAGAAAATAATGTTCCGGTTGTAATCACTCCGGGCAGTAACACCAATGCAGTTGCCGAGGGTGCAATTGCACACGCGCTTCACCTGACCAAGCGTCTTGGCCCTTTGACCAAAGTTGTTGCCGGTGGAAACTGGAATGACAAAAACAAATATCCAGTTGGTGATTTTGAATCACGGACAATTGGAATTGTTGGATTTGGCCGTATTGGTCGCCGGGTTGCAAAACTTGCCGAGGCTTTTGATATGAAGGTTCTGGCATACGACCCGTATGCGCAAATCCCCGCCGAGAATTCAGTGCCCGATTTAGCAGATCTAGTTAGTCGCAGCGACGTAATCACTTTGCACGTTCCATTGACTGATGACACCCATCACATGATCAATGCGGAGCTCTTGACGAAATTCAATGATGGTGCAGTTTTAGTTAACTGTGGCCGTGGTCCGCTGCTTGATCTTGATGCAGCCCTTGCTGCTTTGAACTCGGGAAAGCTTGGTGGCCTGGGTCTAGATGTTTTTGATGAAGAGCCACCTGCCCACCACGCGGTATTTGACCACGAGAATGTTGTGTTGACCCCGCACGTGATGGGCCTGAGCCTACAATCCACTAGGCAGACTTTTATCGACGCCGCCATCGGTGTTAAAGATGTTCTAGAGGGCCGTGCACCACGTGCGGTCGCAAGTAAATAACCAAGCAACACCTATCAATAAATAAGGAAAACAAATGGCAGACGTAAAGATTGCTGGCGCACCAATTTCTTGGGGTGTTTGCGAAGTACCAAAGTGGGGCCACCAGATGTCACCTGAGCGCGTTCTCAAGGAGATGGCTGAGCTGGGTCTGGGTGCAACCGAGTTTGGTCCAGAGGGATTCTTGCCTACTGAGGCGAAGCTGCGCGCAGAAGTTCTTGAGGCTCACGGCATGGAGGCAGTTGGCGGGTTCTTCCCGGTTGTGCTTCACCTTGCTGACCAAGACCCAATGCCAATCGTGCAGAAGGAACTTGAGGCCTACGTTGCATCTGGCGCCAAGACCCTAGTTCTTTCGGCAATCACCGGCCTAGACGGTTACGACGTGAAGCGCACCACTCTTGATGAAGCTGGTTGGAAGGTGCTGAATGGCAACCTTGACCGAGTGCGCGATTACTGCTTGTCTCTTGGCATCACCGCCGTGCTGCACCCACACGTCGGCACCATGGTGGAAACCAAAGACGACATCGAGCACATTCTTGCTGGCTCAAAGATTGACTTCTGCCTAGACACCGGCCACATGATCATTGGTGGCACCGATCCGGTTGAGTTCGTGCACATGCACGCAGACCGCGTGAAGCACTCACACCTAAAGGACGTAAACCTAAAGGTTGCTGACCGCGTTCAGGCCGGCGAGATCACCTACTACCAGGGAATCCTTGAAGGCATGTATGTTCCGCTTGGCGAGGGTGACGTTGACATTCGCGCAATCGTGCGTGGCTTGATTAAGTCTGGTTACCAGGGCTGGTTCACTCTTGAGCAAGATAACGTCATTAATTCAGAACCACCTGCCGGTGGCGGCCCTCTAGACAATGCACGTAAGAGCGTGGCATTCATCCGTGCGGTGGCAGACGAACTCGCGGCTGAATAAAGAACTTAAATAAAAAAACTCCGGCCACAACCACGGGACCGGAGCTTTTTTATTTGTTTTCGCTACGAAAGATTTACCTTTACGGCCTTACCGGTCTTTGCAGACTCGGTGGCAGCATCAGCAAGAATTAGCGCAGCACGGCCATCGTCGAAGGTTGGGTTGTTGTTCTTACCAGACTGGATACCCTCAACGAATACCTCTAGTTCACGGGCGTATGAGTAAGCGTAGCGCTCTAGGAAGAAGTTCATGTAAGGGTTGCGGCCCTCAACAGTAACGTCGTTGTAAAGCTTCACGGTGGTTGGTGAAACGTTGGTTGCAAGCAGCGCACCCTTTGAACCAAATGCTTCAAGGCGCTGGTCGTAACCGTATGAAGCGTGACGTGAGTTGATGATGGTGACTAGTTCGTCCTTGCTACCGCGAAGAGTGATAACTGCGCTGTCGTAGTCACCAAGACCCTTGATGTCGTCGCTGAATACGTTTGCGCCTGATGCGTAAACCTCAACGATGTTTGGAATAAAGAAACGAGCCATATCAAAGTCGTGAATAGTCTGGTCACGGAAGATGCCACCTGAAACTGCTAGGTAGTCCTTTGGCGCTGGCGCTGGGTCGCGACTGATGATGGTTAGCTGCTCAAGAGTTCCGATTTCACCGGCAACAGTGCGGGCGTGGATCTCGTTGAACTGCTGGTCGAAGCGGCGGTTGAAACCAAGAGCAACGATTGTCTTTGCACCGTTTGCCTTTGCGCGCATTTCTTCAACGCGGGCAATGTCAAGGTCAATTGGCTTCTCGCATAGAACGTGAACGCCAGCATCAATAGCGGCGCTGATCAAATCGACGTGCAGCGGAGTCGGAGCGGCAATAACCACTGCGTCAACTTCGCCCGAAGCAAACACCTCGGCTGGGTCGGCAACTGCCTTGCCACCAAATTGGCTGGTGATCTTTTTTGCCCCGTCAATAAATACGTCGGCTACATAGGTAAGTTCTACGTTTGGGTTGGCTGCAATGCTTATTGCGTGAACCTGGCCAATGCGGCCGGCACCCAGAAGGCCAATACGTACTTTTTTGTCGCTCATGGGACATCCTTGTCTGAAGTAATTACGGCCCAATTTGTGGACCGTTCCAATGGTATTGTAATCCCAAAGTTTAGACACAATTCGAGCTCAAGGAAGAGCAAATGGCAAAAATCGCGGTTACCGGTTCCACCGGATTTGTTGGCAGCAATATTGCGGCCGTTCTAGAGAAGTACGGTCACGAGGTAATCGGCATTGGTCGCCGTGCACCAGAGGTTGCCCCAAGCTGGCCAATCAAGATTGTGGACTTCACCGATATCGACTCAATCGCCCAAGGCCTTGAAGGTTGCGATGCAGTTGTGCACTGTGCAATCTCTAATGAATTCAACAAGCTGGTCGAAAACCGCCAGGCCGGTTACGACTCATTCCCCGGCATGACCCAGCGCGTAACCTTGGCCGCCAACAAGGCCAAGGCCAAGCCAATCCTTATCTCTACCGACTGGATCATGGACGGCAGCCAGCACCGCGTTCCAGAAACAGACCCGGGTAACCCAATCAACTTCTATGGGGCGCTAAAGATTTTGAGCGAGCAGGTTATTCGTGACCTAGCGCCAACCAACGGCGCCATTTGCCGCATCGCCGGCGTGATGGGCCAGCACCAAATCACCGAAAGCCCACGATCACAAGATGTTGGCTTTGGCTATTTTGTCTTCTCTCTAGTCGAGGCGCTTAGTGCCGGCAAGACTTTCACCGTCTGGGGCGGCGACCGCGTCAACAAAGTGACAACTCCTTCGCTGGCTGCCGAAATCGGTGCTCAAATTGAACGAGTGATTTTGCGCAACGCAACTGGAACTTTGCACCTGGTGGGCGACGAAGCGGTTTCACGCATGGAGTTGGCGAAACTTACCTGTGAGATTTTTGAACTCGACGCATCGCTACTTCGCGAAAGCGACCCGCCTGCGGATCAACTTTTCCCAGCGGCCGTGCCGGTTGATTCATCGCTCGGCAACGAATACACCAAAAAAATTCTGGGCATTGCGCCGCAACCGCTGCGCACAATTTTGGAAGCGTTCAAACAAGAGCTAGCGACGGGAACTATTAATCCGTTGAGTCCACGCGACGCTGGCTAAAATTCCTGCGGCAGCAATCCAAGTTATCGGCGAAACCGGTTGACTCAAAATTACTATCGACAAAATCATTGTGACAATCGGCTGAATGAGTTGAAGCTGAGCTCCGCGCACGAGTCCAATTTTGTGGAAGCCGTGGTTGAGCATGTAGTTGCCGATCAAAATTGAAAACAAGCTAACAAAGAGGAAACCGATGATGGCCGCTGCAGTAGGAGTTGTGGTGATTGGATTAATCGACCAATTAATCACAGCACCCGGCAATTGAATCGGAATCGAGATTATTACCGCCCAGCACAAAACCTGGAACGAGTTAAACCCCTTTCCGGCGAGATAGTTGCCAGAGATGTGTCCCATCGAGGCAAGCAACATTGCGGCGACCAAAAGAATGTATCCCCAAAATGCTCCGCCACCAAAATCATTGCCGCCGCGAAGGTAGGCGAGGACCGCGGCCGAGATGGAACCTAGGGAAGCCGCGACCCAGAACATTCGTCTTGGTTTTTTGTGACCAATAAACACTGCGATGATCGCGGTAATTATCGGTGTTATTGCTCCAATCACACCGGCATCTGCCGGCGGTACCGTCATTAGAGCCAAGGTGGAGAGCAGTGGAAAGCCGATAACTATGCCACCAGTTACCCCAAACAACACCGGAAGCGCTTCACGAGGTGGCAACAGTGGTTTTTTCATGATCTTCAAGGCGATGACCGCCGCAATTGCAGCTGGAATAACTCGGCCAAAACTCATGGTGATTGCGTCGAAGCTTTGATATCCCATAGCCACCGCAATGAATGTTCCGCCGAAACCTACAACAGCCGAAATTGCAAAAATGTAACCGCGGGCTGTCTCGCTCAATGTTTTCATGGGCCCTTCTGACGGCTTTGTAATATCAAAGTCTAGTATTGGAGAAAGCGCTATAGCAGACTAGGGAGTCAGATGAGTAACAAGCCAGATCGCAACCTAGGTGTAGAGCTTGTCCGCGCAACTGAAGCGGCCGCGATTAAGGCGAGTGCTTGGATTGGCCGTGGCGACAAAAATGCAGCCGACGGTGCAGCCGTTGAAGCCATGCGTGACTTTCTAAACACCGTTGACTTTCGTGGAACCGTAGTAATTGGTGAAGGCGAAAAAGACGAAGCACCGATGCTTGCCAACGGTGAAGTGGTTGGCAATGGTAATGGCCCCGAGTGCGACATTGCTGTTGACCCCGTAGACGGCACAAGCGTTACCGCTTCTGGTCGTGCGCATGCGATATCGGTGATTGCGGTTGCCGACAAGGGAACCATGTACAACCCTAAAGACGTTTTCTACATGGATAAATTGATCACCCGAATCGAGGGCAAGGGCGTGGTTAGCCTGGACGCCTCGGCAGAAGAAAACGTTCGCGAACTTGCCAAGGCGTTGAAGAAAGACGTCAGCGAAATCACCGTTGCAATGATTGACCGCCCACGTCACGTTGCACTTATGGAGGCCGTTCGTCGTGCCGGTGCCCGCACCAGACTTTTCCTTGACGGTGACGTTGCTGCCGGTATTCACGCAGTAACCGGCGGTGGAAACATTGACATGCTGCTTGGAATTGGTGGCGCACCTGAAGGCGCAATTTCTGCCTGTGCAACTCAAGCTTTGAACGGTTACATGCAGGGCCGCATTGCCCCGCAGTCACCAGAGGAATTGAAGCGCGCAACCGCGGCAGGCCACGACATGGAAAAAATCTTCGAGATCAACGACCTTGTTGCCAGCGACAACACCTACTTTGTTGCCACCGGTGTTACTGACGGCCTGTTGCTAGATGGCGTAAAGAAGAACGGCGAATACCTAACCACCGATTCAATTATTCTTCGAGCGCGCTCTGGCACAATTCGCCGCGTAAAAGCAGATTACCTAGCCTCGCGCTGGGCTTAGTTCTCCCTAGTTACTTAGTTGACCGCTTTTTCGCAATAGCCTTAGCTTTTGCTGTTGTCTCACGCACAACCAGCGATGGCTGAATAGCCACTTTTCTCAAAGACTTTTTAGAATCCTTGTTCATTCGCTCCAGCAGAATGCGCGCGGCCTCACGCCCAATCTGAATTCCGTTTTCATCAATGGTGGTCATTTTTAAGAAATAATCAGAGGTGATTGGAGAATTGTCATAACCAATCAGCGATACGTCCTCTGGAACGCGAATTCCATTTTCCTTGAACACTGCCCACACACCGGCGGCCTGCGCATCATTCTCGGTGGCGATGGCTGTGAACTCTTCACCGTTCTCAACAAGTTCTTTAGCCACCAAGTAACCACCAATTTCAGTTGAGGGCTGACCGTAGCCAAAAACTTTTGGTTCAAGGCCAAGCTGGGTCATGTACTTTTTGTAGGCCTCGCGACGCTTAGCGCCGATTCCGTCGAAGCTGGTGATGTGAATGATTTTCGTGTGACCAAGTGAATGCAAATGTTCAACCGCTAGTCGCATGCCCTCGTCGTTGTCGCCATGAACAAGGTCTGACTTTGGATGAATGAAGTGACGCTCACCAATGGTCACAAATGGAACATCGATAATTCGTTGTTGGTCCTCTGGAACCTCGGCGGCGACGATAACCCCGTCAACATGCATTGAGAGCAGGGCTGAAACAGCGTGGTCCGAAAAGTGCGGACTGTTGTGCAGGTCGCTAATGGTCACCTGAAAACCTGCCTCATCGGCCACTTCACGCAGGCCTCGCAGGAACCCAATGTAAGAGAGGTTCTTATAGTCGGTGATGATGGCCCCGATAGTCTTGGTTCGTCCACCCGCTAGGTTCTGTGCAGATCTGGAGGGGCGGTAGCCAAGTTTTTCGATGGCTGCCAGCACGGCCTTTCGCTTGGTTGGGCTTACGCCCTCGGAACCACTAAGAACCAGGGAAACCAGAGACTTAGACACACCGGCCTTGTCGGCTACGTCATAGATTGTTGGAGATTTAGCCGGCGCTTTGAGCGCACCTTTGCCGGTCTCTTTAGTTGCCATAACCCCTAACCTTAGCGATTTAGCGGGCTTCAAGCCATTTATAACCATTTATAAAGAGGCCGTAACGATTCGATAAAGACGGGAAGAAAAGCGATGATTCACTGATACTTTGTTGGAACGCTCCAAATAAACGGACCGCTCCAAATAAATGGAGTGCTCCAAACCGCCACTCAAGGAAGAGTCAAAATGCCAGGCCAAACCAACGCAAAAGGCGCAAACAACTTGCGCGTTGCAGTTGTTGGTGCGGGCATCATGGGCTCAGATCACGTTATTCGCATTGAGAGCCGAATAGTTGGTGCAACCGTGAGCGCGATTGTTGAGCCAGACGAGGTTCGCGCAAAGTCAGCCCTGGCTACCGCCCCGGGCGCAACCTGGTACCCAAACATTGAGGCTGCAATTGCTGCCGATGCGATGGATGCAGTTTTAGTTGCTACTCCTGGCCAATTTCACGAGCCAGTACTAATTCCAGCAATTGCTGCTGGCCTTCCGATTCTTTGTGAGAAGCCACTTGCACCTAACGCCGAGATTTCGCTTCGCATTGTTGAAGCCGAAATAGCCGCGGGCAAGCAACTTGTTCAGGTGGGCTTCATGCGCCGCTTCGACACCGAGTACATGCAACTGCGCGAGCTGATCGCCGAACGCAAATTTGGCGAACTGCTGGGCTTGCATTGCAAGCACCGCAATCCGGATGTTCCAGAAACATACTTCAATGACATGCTGATTTTTGATTCACTGGTTCACGAAATTGACATTGTGCGCTTTTTGACCGATTCACCAATCAAGTCGGTAGAGATCAAACACTTCAAGAGAAACTCCAACGCTCCAGAGGGCTTGAATGAACCAATTCTTGCTCTATTTGAGACTGAGAGCGGCGTACTTGCAAACGTTGAAATGAATGTGAACGTGCGTTTTGGTTACCAGGTAAAAACCGAGGCCGTGTTTGAAAACGGAATTGCAGACATCGGCCGCGTTGGAGGCATGGAACTTTCGTTCGACAGCGCAATTAGTAAAACAGAACACGTGACTTACACAACACGATTTGCGCCCGCTTACGATTCGCAAATTCAGCGCTGGGTGAATGCGGTTGCACTTGGAAAAATAGATGGCCCAAGTACCTGGGATGGCTATCTTGCCGCAGCGGCCGTTGAGGCAGGACTAGAGGCACTTAGAACTGGCAAAAAAGTTGATGTGAACTACACATCAATCCCGAAACTTTACTCAATAGCAAGCTAAGAAAAGAAGAGAAGAAATGAAGTTTGGTGTTTATAACGCGATCCTCCACGATCGCTCACTACCTGCAGCTCTAAAGGCTGTTAAGGAGTTGGGCCTCGAGGGTATCGAACTAAACACCGGCGGATTCTTGGCGCCAGTACACATTCCAAACCAGCAGCAAATTTTGGAATCAGATACAGCGCGCGATGATTTCCTAGGCATCTTCGAAGAAGCTGGTCTGGAGCTACTTGGGTTGAACTGCAACGGAAACCCTTTGCACCCAAACCCTAGAATTCGTGGACCGCAGTCCGAAGATGTACTGCGCTCCATCAAACTTGCCCGCCGTCTAAACCAGAACCGCGTGGTCACAATGTCTGGCTGTCCGGGTGACAACGACTCTGCGACTTACTTGAACTGGATTGTCAATGCCTGGAGCTCGGCGGCACTGGACACACTCGACTACCAGTGGGGCGTAGCAACAAAGTTCTGGAAAGAAGCAAACGCTTTGGCTGCGGATCTTGATGTAAAGGTAGCTCTGGAGCTGCACCCGCAGAACCTAGTCTTCAACGTGCCAACCACCTACGAGTTGGTTGAACGCACCAAGGCAACTCACATCGGTGTTGAATTGGATGCCTCTCACTTGTTCTGGCAGCAGATGGACCCAGCGGCCGTGGTTCGCGAACTTGGATCATTGATTTTCCATGCTGCCGCAAAAGATGTGCGCATCAATTCAGAGAACGCAAAGCTTGTTGGCGTTCTAGACAACAGCTTCCGCAGGATGACTGCGGATGAAAATCGCACCAACATGGGCGATCAGGAATATGTAAACGAATGGCCAAAGAATTCCGCTTGGGATTTTGTAGCCGTAGGTAAGGGACATGGCGTAGATACCTGGGCCGAGTTCTTGACCGCCCTTTACGAAGTAGACCCAAACATGATTGTGAACATCGAACACGAAGATACCTCGATGGGCCGCATTGAAGGTTTGGAATTTGCAACAAAGGTTCTATACGAAGCAGCCGACCAGGCAGGCATCGTGCGTAACACAAGTTTCGGGCAGCGGGAGTTAAAGACTGCCTGAGAATTGCTAAGGTCAACCACCTTGGTGAAATCAAAATAGGAAAGGACGAACTGTGAAGACTTCACGTTCACTAAAGATCGCGGCTGCGTTCGCCGTTTCAGCATTGGCGCTAACCGGCATTAACGCAACTGCAGCAAGCGCTGCAGATGGCAAGAAGGTATACACCCTTGGTGGCACTGACCCATTCTTCACAGTTGTGAAGAACGGTTTTGACGCTGCTGCAGGTGCAGTTAAGGATGGCGGTTCAACCGCTACTTGGCTAGCAATCAAGGACTGGGCAAACGTAGGTCCAGACATGGTTAAGATCACTCAGACTGCTGTTGCAGCTGGTGCTGACGTAATCGCAACTCCAGTTTGGGGTGAGGCTGCTCAGACTCCAGAGCTACAGAAAACTGTTAAGAAGGGCATTCCAGTTGTTCTATACAACACCGGTATCACCCTTGTTAAGAAGATCGGTGCTCTTGCTTACATTGGTTCAGACGAGTACCCAGCTGGTAAGGCTGGCGGTACCGCTATGGCTACTGCAGGATCAAAGAACATCCTTTGCTTGAACACTCAGCCCGGTGCAATCAACCAGGAGCAGCGTTGCAAGGGTGTAATTGACGGTGCAAAGTCAAAGGGTGCAAAGGCTAAGCAGCTTGCGCTTCCTGCATCTAAGTTTGGTGACGCAACCGCTATTGCTAACGCAGTAAAGGGTGCTCTTGCTAAGGACAAAACCATCGACGGCATCATCACCCTTGCACAGGGTAACGCAGATGCTGCTCGCGCAGGTATCGATGCTGCTAAGTCAAAGGCTCGTCTTGGAACCTTCGACCTTTCACCTAACGGTCTAACCCGTATCAAGGCTGGAACTCAGTTGTTCGCAATTGACCAGCAGGGTTGGTTGCAGGGCTTCCTTTCAACCACCACCGCATGGCAGTACAGCGCATACGGTCTACTACCAGCAACCAACATCATCTTGACCGGTCCAGCACTTGTGACCAAGTCAAACGTTGATGCAATTTCAGCTGGTGTAAAGACTGGTCAGCGCTAAGCCGCACCAATCAACACCTTCTAATCCCCGATAAGGGATGATTAGAAAAAGTATCAAACTCGATGCGGATGGGCCGGGTAAAACCGGCCCATCCAAATCAAACCTCAAACATCTTTAAGGACCAAAATCTAATGACCCAAACCCGCACAGCGCGATTTGACATCAGGGCGATTGCTCGCAGACCTGAGTTCGGCGCTCTTCTCGGCACCCTTGCCGTCTACATCTTCTTTACCTTTTTTGGTGGCGAACAGTTTGTTGCAATTGGCGGTACCGCCAGCTGGTTGAACATCGCTGCTGAGCTTGGAATCGTTGCCCTGCCGGTGGCATTGGTCATGATTGCGGGAGACCTTGACCTTTCAGTCGGGTCAACCTTGGCCGCGGCCGGTGTTACCCAAGCAGTGCTCTGTGGATTCTACGGCCTACCTAGCATCGTTGGCTTGACCGCAGCCTTGGGATTGGGAATCATAATTGGTTTTGCAAACGGTCTAATTGTGACCAAAACAAATCTTCCTTCGTTCGTGGTCACCCTGGCAATCAGTTTTGCCACCGTGGGTCTGACCCTTGGCATTACTCGACTACTTACCGGAACCGTATCGGTTGACGTTCAATCTGAGCCTTGGCTGAAGCAGCTTCTGGGTACCTTGATGTACGACAACTTTGAATCTGCAATCGTGATTTGGATTGGCCTCGCGCTTTTGATTTCATGGGTTCTTTACAAGACCAAGTACGGTAACTGGATTTTTGCCATCGGTGGCGACATGGTCTCTGCCAAGGCAACCGGTATTCCAGTAGACAAGGTGCGCATCTGGCTATTCGTTGGAAGTAGCTTTGGGGCTGCACTTGTTGGTGTAATTCAGACCACTCTTTACGACAGCGCACAGGTAGCCGCCGGTTCATCATTCGTATTCAACTCAATCATCGCGGTGGTTGTTGGTGGCGTGCTGCTTACCGGTGGATACGGTTCAACCATCGGTGTTGTTCTTGGTACTTGCACTTACGCAATTGTGAACCAAGGCATTTACTACACCGGTTGGGACTCAGACTGGGCTTCATTGATTCTGGGTATCTTGCTTTTGATCGCAGTTCTAACAAACAACACCTTCCGTCGTCTAGCTCTTGGTGGCGGTAAGAAGAAGACTAAGGAGTCAAAGTAATGGCTAAGTCAACTGCAAAACCACTATTCAGCCTTAAGAACGTAACCAAGGACTTTGGCGGTTACAAGGCAATGAACGACGTCTCGTTAGACGTCTACCCGGGCCAAGTGCTTTGCCTTCTTGGTGACAACGGTGCTGGTAAGTCAACCCTGATTAAGGTGCTTTCTGGTTTTCACCAGCCAACCAGCGGTCACGTTGAGTGGGAAGGCGAAGAGGTTAACTTCAAGTCACCTAAGGACGCCAATGAGCGTGGCATAGCCACCGTTCACCAGTTTGGTGGAACATTCCCGCTGATGTCGATTGGCCGCTCATTCTTTGTTGGCGTTGAACCAACCAAGGGCTGGGGGCCGTTCAAGCGCTTTGACAAAAAGTACGCAAACAAAACAGCCGTTGCAGAAATGCAAAAGCTGGGTATCACCCGAGTCACCGATGGTGAGCGTCTGATTGGCGCACTATCGGGTGGTGAGCGTCAAGCTTCAGCCATTGCTCGTGCCGTTCACTTTGGTGCTCGCGTTCTGATTCTTGACGAGCCGACAGCCGCACTTGGTGTTAAGGAAGCTACCCACGTACTTCGCATCATCATGCAGGCAAAGCTAAAGGGCATTGCAGTAATCCTTGTGACTCACAACGTGACTCACGCGCTTACTGTGGGTGACCACTTTGCTGTACTTATCCGCGGTGAAAAAGCGGACGACTTCAAGAAGGGCGAGCGCACTCGCGAACAAATCACTGACCTTATGGCTGGTGGCGAGGCAATGGCTGATCTTGAGGCAGAGTTGAACACTCTGACTGGAACCATCAACACGGTAAATTAACTCCAAAACTCCATCTAAAACCCTTCCATGGTTGCAAAGTGCTCGGTCGAAAGGCCGAGCACTTTGTGTGGAGCGGGTTTTTGATTCGCATTGAAGAGTTGTGATTGAGTTCTAGATCACGAAATCAACTTGAAGATGGACGTCACGATTATCAGAATCGCTGCGGCCAGCAAGCCTTGGGCTAATGCTTTGGTTGGTTTACGTTTAGGGATCTTCACCCCTTAACTTTAGTTCAGTTGCATAAAGAAAATTTTTACAAACAAGGAGTCTCAAAGATGAGTGAGCCAAACTTCATCGCAACTTGCTGGACAAGTGCCGGGAACGTAGCGCCACTGCAGGTGCCTGAGGTTAGCCCGCACTCTGCGTTTGAACGCATCGATGCGATTGCGGCAACCGGATGGAGTGGCTTTGGTTTTGCCGCGGGTGATCTTCGAATCGTTGAGGAGTCAATTGGCTTTAAGGCCGTTTACGAGCGTTCTCAGCAGCAGGGTCTAAACCATATAGAGGTAGAGCTAGCGACCAACTGGTGGCTTGACGATTCAGAGTGGCGCGACACCTGGGACCTCCTAATTCGAGCAGCAACACACTTGAATGCAAAGCTGATAAAAATTGGCACCGCATTTGGCGAGCCAGTCGCAGATTTTTCTCACATGGTTGCTCCATTCCGACGCCTAGCCCAGGAGGCCGAGCAAATCGGTGCCAAGGTTGCACTTGAGCCGCTGCCATTTGCACTGATTGGCTCGATGCCACAGGGCGCCGACCTAGTCAGCGAGGTAGACCACCCGGCAGCTGGATTGCTAGTTGATTACTGGCACATCTTCCGTGCAAACACCACTCTTGAAGAAATGGAACAGCGCGTTCCGGTTGAACACATCTTTGGCATCGAACTAAACGATGCTTTAGATGAAATAGTAGGCACCCTTTTCGAGGACACTCGTGACAACCGCAAATTGCTTGGCGAGGGTGATCAGGATGTCATTGGTTTTATCAAGACCATCAAGCGCATGGGCTACCAAGGGGACTGGGGCGTAGAAATTCTGTCTGCCGAGCACCGAGCTAAGCCACTCTTGAATGGTCTTCAAGATGCAATCAATTCCGCAAGGAAGGCTTTTGAGTTAGCATCAAACTCAAATGATCATTGAATCCAAGTACCAAGAAATAGCCGACTTGTTCTTTGCGCAAGCGGAACGTTATCCCCTGGGTGGCTCATCACTGGCCATCTTCAAAGATGGTGAACCGGTTGTAAATATTTGGCAAGGTGAGGCAGAAGCAGGAAAGCCTTGGACTCAAGACACAACATCGGTTGTTTTTTCTTGCACCAAGGGTTTGACTTCAATTCTTGCTCACCGACTGGTGCAAGAAGGCAAGCTTGATCTTGAACAAAAGGTCAGTTACTACT
>JACCDH010618785.1_pt1 | contig 20849 bp, 16 predicted proteins | sample 7442481 | NCBI WGS metagenome assembly JACCDH01 (sample SAMN15323433, study PRJNA562643) | freshwater metagenome | isolation source: river surface water | place: USA:Blue River Watershed | collected 2017-08-15 | reverse complement strand
GACGTCGTACGGGCCCGCGAGGCGCTCGACCCGGTCGTGCAGCCCCCGCAGGTTGGGCAACTTCAGCTGGCCGGCGGCCTGCTGGATGAAGGCCGCCTTCTTGGCCACCGTGTCCACGCAGTCCACCCGCAGTTCCGGGCAGCAGATGGCCAGCACCACGCCGGGCAGGCCGGCCCCGGAGCCGACATCCAGCAGCCGGGCGCCGCCGCCCTCCCCGGCCGAACCGGATCCGCGGGTCGACGGGGCCCCCAGGCTGGATTCCCGGACAGAGGCCAGGTGACGGCGCAGGGGCCCGACCACCGCCAGGCTGTCCATCAGGTGGTGGGTGAACATCTCGTCCGGGTCGCGGACGGCGGTGAGGTTGTAGACCCGGGTCCATTTCTGGATCAGGTCGAGGTAGTCCAGCAGCAAGGCCTGCCGGTCGGGCGGCAGGTCCAGGCCCAGTTCGGCCAGGCCAGCGCTCAGGCGATCCGCCCGGGAGGGGGTGGCCATCGCGCTCAGGCGGCCGGGGCCGGCTCGGCGGAGTCAGCGGCCGATGCAGGCACCGCCTCGTCGAAGCCCCGGAACCGGTTCTTCTTCAGGTGGACCAGCAGCAGCGAGATGGCTGCCGGGGTCACCCCGGAGATGCGGGAGGCCTGGCCCAGGGTCTCGGGCCGGTGCCGCGCCAGCTTCTGGCGCACTTCGATGCTCAGGGCCGCCAGCTGCTGGTAGTCCAGCTCGGCCGGCAGCTTGAGATGCTCGTAGTACGCCGCGCGCTGGACTTCATCCTTCTGCCGCTCGATGTAACCGGCGTACTTGGCACCGATCTCGATCTGCTCCACCACCGGCTCGTACAGGTCGGCCAGGGTTTCACGTGAAACAGCCGGGCTGGCGTACTTGCCGCCGTCCATGCCGACCAGGGCCTCGTACGCCACGCCGGGCCGGCGCAGCAGGTCGCCCAGGTTGTATTCGTGCTCGATCGCCTTGCCCAGCACCCGCTCGGACTCGGCCGCCGGCAAGCTGCGGGGGTTCACCCAGGTGGACTTCAGGCGCTCGGTTTCACGTGAAACAGCGTCGCGCTTGCGGTTGAAGGCGTCCCAGCGGGCGTCGTCCACCAGCCCCAGGCGGCGGCCGGTTTCGGTGAGGCGCATGTCGGCGTTGTCTTCCCGCAGCTGCAGGCGGAACTCCGCCCGGCTGGTGAACATGCGGTAGGGCTCGGTCACGCCCTTGGTGATCAGGTCGTCCACCAGTACGCCCAGGTAGGCCTCGTCGCGGGCCGGCACCCAGGGGCCCTCCCCCTTCACCTGCAGGGCGGCGTTGATGCCGGCGAACAGGCCCTGGGCCGCCGCCTCCTCATACCCGGTGGTGCCGTTGATCTGGCCGGCGAAGAACAGGCCGGCGATCTGCCGGGTCTCGAAGCTGCTCTTGAGGGAGCGCGGGTCGAAGTAGTCGTACTCGATGGCGTAGCCGGGACGCAGGATGTGGGCGTTCTCCAGCCCGCGGATCGAGCGGACCAGCGCGTACTGGATGTCGAACGGCAGGCTGGTGGAGATGCCGTTGGGGTAGACCTCGTGGGTGGTCAGGCCCTCGGGCTCCAGGAAGATCTGGTGGCTGTCCTTGCCGGCGAAGCGGTTGATCTTGTCCTCGACGCTCGGGCAGTAGCGCGGCCCCACCCCTTCGATCTTGCCGGTGAACATCGGGCTGCGGTCGAAGCCGGAGCGGATGATCTCGTGGGTGCGCTCGTTGGTGTGGGTGATCCAGCAGGGCAGCTGCCGGGGGTGCATCTCGGCCCGGCCCATGAAGCTGAACACCGGCACCGGATCCAGATCGCCAGGCTGCGCCTCGCATTGGGAAAAGTCGATGGTGCGGCCGTCCAGCCGCGGCGGGGTGCCCGTCTTCAGGCGGCCCTGAGGCAGCTTCAGCTCCTTGAGCCGCGCCGAGAGCGAGACCGCCGGCGGGTCGCCCGCACGGCCGGCCGCATAGTTGTCCAGACCGACGTGGATCTTGCCGTCCAGGAAAGTGCCCGCCGTGAGGACCACGGCACGCCCTCGAAAGCGAATGCCCACTTGCGTGACAGCCCCCACCACGCGGTCACCCTCGACCATCAGGTCATCGACCGCCTGCTGGAACAGCGTGAGGTGGGGCTGGTTCTCCAGGCGACGGCGGATGGCCGCCTTGTACAGGATGCGGTCGGCCTGGGCCCGGGTGGCGCGCACCGCCGGCCCCTTCGAACTGTTGAGGATGCGGAACTGGATGCCCCCCTCGTCGGTGGCGATGGCCATCGCGCCGCCCAGGGCGTCCACCTCCTTGACCAGGTGGCCCTTGCCGATCCCGCCAATCGACGGGTTACAGCTCATCTGCCCGAGGGTCTCGATGTTGTGGCTCAGCAGCAACGTCTCGCAGCCCATACGGGCCGCGGCCAGCGCCGCCTCGGTGCCGGCATGGCCACCGCCGACCACGATGACGTCGAATTCCTGGGGATAGAGCATGTCAAGCCTCGATGCTGGGAGCGAAGGCCCGCCGGACTGGCGACCCCGGCCTGCGGGGGGCTTCGTGGGGGCCGACCGCGATGTCGGGCGAATGGCGGGCGGTTTTGCGTGTGACGCCGCGTCGCCCAGGACGCCCGCACCACGAAAGTGGCTACATTTTAGTCGGCACCTGCCCAGCCGGAGCATCCGGCGGATCCACTCCCCCGCCATCGGGAGGGCCTCCCGGCGCCGACGTTTCCAGACATGAAGCTCCTCATCTTCGCCGGCAGCACGCGGCTGCAGTCCTACAACCGCCGCCTGGCCGCGGTGGCCGCCGACCTCGCCCGCGCGCAAGGCGCTGAGGTCACCCACCTCGAACTCGCCGACTTCGACATCCCGCTCTACAACGCGGACCTCGAAGCACGCGGCACGCCGGCCGACGTGCTCCGCCTCAAGCAGACGCTGGCCGACCATCCGGCGTGGATCGTCTGCACCCCGGAGTACAACGGCAGCTACCCCGCGCTGCTGAAGAACGTGATCGACTGGGCGTCCAGCCCCGTGAAGTCCGACCCGGCCTGGCAGGACGGCATGCGCTCCTTCCGCGGCAAGGTGGTGGGCATGCTCAGCGCCTCGCCTGGCGCGCTGGGCGGCCTGCGGGCGCAGAGCCATCTGGCACCGCTGCTGCTCAACCTCCAATGCTGGGTCGCGCCGCACGCGCATGCGCTGGTGCGCGCCGGCGATGCGTTCGACGAACAGGGCCAGCTGAAGGACCCGGCCGCCCGCCAGCAGGTGCAGGCCGTGGTCAAGCAGGTGCTGGGCGCGGCCGAACGCCTGCAGGGCCTGTGAACACGCCGGGCAACCGGCGTCGGCGCCCCATACCCGAGCCGCGGCGCCCCGCGCGGGCGCGCGCTAGGATCGCTGGCTGACCGTGAAACCCTTTCGAGAAACACCCATGAAGCTGTACTACTCCCCCGGCGCCTGCTCCCTGTCCCCCCACATCGTGCTGCGCGAGGCCGGCCTGGCCTTCGAGCCGGTGCTGGCGAGCACCAAGACCCACAAGCTGCAGGACGGCACCGACTTCTATTCGATCAACCCGCTGGGCTACGTCCCCGTGCTCGAGCTCGACGACGGCAGCCGCCTGCGCGAAGGCCCGGCCATCGTCCAGTACATCGCCGACCAGGTGCCGCAGAAGCAACTGGCCCCGGCCAACGGCACCATGGACCGCTACCGCCTGCAGGAGTGGCTCACCTTCATCAACAGCGAGTTGCACAAGGGCTTCGGGCCGCTGTTCAATCCGGCCGTGCCGGAAGAACTCAAGCCGGTGTTCCGCGACAAGCTGGCCAGCCGCCTGCAATGGGTTGATGGCCAGCTCGCCGGCAAGCAGTTCCTGATGGGCGACACCTTCACCGTCGCCGATGCCTACCTGTTCACCGTCACCGGCTGGGCGGGCTACGTCAAGCTCGACATCAGCGGCCTCGCCCACATCGCCGCCTTCCGTGAGCGCATCAAGGCCCGCCCCGCCGTGCAGGAAGCGCTGCGCGCCGAAGGCCTGCTGAAGTAATCCCGCCGAGCCGGTGGGCTCACCCCTGCGGCAACGCCCGTTGCCGCAGGGCCACCAACGCGCCCAGCCACAGCGCGCCGGCCGAGAAGGCCAGGCCCCGCGTGAGTCCGCCGGGGCCGTCGGCGATCCAGCCCACGATCGAGGGGCCGACGATCTGCCCCAGTGCGAACACAGTGGTGAAGGCGCTGATCCCCACCGCCCACTGAGAGGCGGGCAGGTTGTGGCGCACCAGCGCGGTGGTCGACGCCACCACCGACAGGAACACCCCGCCGAACAGCAGGCCCGACGCCATCAGCAACGGCCAGGCCTTGGTGACCGCCGGGATCACGGTGGCCAGGCCCAGCAGCGCATTGAGCAGCGCCAGCGACTGCCCGCCGCGGAACCGGTCCAGCAGGCCCGCCCAGATGCGCGAGGACGCCACCACCGCCACGCCCAGCAGCGCGTAGAACAGCGTGATGCGCCCGGCCTCCACCTGCTGCTCGCGCAGCAGTGCGATGACGAAGGTCATGTAGCCGATGTAGCCCACGCCGAAGAGCGTGTAGCCGAGCAGGCCCGGCGCGAAATCGCGCCAGCGGAACACCGTGCCGGCGCTGGCACCCGTCGCCGCCGGCGCCTGCAGGTCGCGCAGCACGCGGGCCGGCCAGCCCAGCGCCACCGTCGCGACGACACAGGCCAGCGCCAGCGCCCACCAGGCCCAGGCCCAGCCGTGCGGGACGCCGGCCTGCGCCTCCAGCAGGCGCGGCACCAGCAGCGCCGACAGCGTGATGCCCAGCCCGGTGCCGCCGTAGTACAGGCCCAGCAGCAGGCCGTTGCGCGCCGGCATCTGTGCGCCCAGCCGCGCGGCCAGCAGGCCGCCGGTGATGAACAGCAGGGCGCTGGCCATGCCGGCCAGCAGGCGCTGTGCGAGCAGCAGGGTCGCATCGGTGAAGAAACCGGTGAGCGCCATGAACACGCTGGCCAGCCAGCTGCCCAGCATGGCCACCTGCGAAGCGCTCATGCGGCGCAGCAGGCGCGGGGTCAGCAGCGCGCCGAGGAAGTACCCCAGCGCGTTGGCGGTGTTCATCGCGCCGGCCAGGGTGTAGGACCACTGCAGGTCCGCCCGCATGGGCGGCAGCAGCAGGCCGTAGGCGAAGCGGGTCACGCCCAGCGACACCGCCGCGCCCAGCGACAGGGCCAGGGCCAGGACGAACAGGCGGCCGAAGGACGGCGGGGCAACGTGCGCGGCGGAGACGGACATGCCCGGCCATTGTGCGACATGCCGCTGACACGCCCGGCGCTTCCTACAATCGACCGATGACCTCCCTCTTCGACCCCGCGCAGGCCGGCGACCTGCACCTGAAGAACCGCATCGTCATGGCCCCGCTCACGCGCAACCGCGCGCCCGGCGCCATCCCCACCCCGCTCATGGCGCAGTACTACGTGCAGCGCGCCAGCGCGGGGCTGCTCATCACCGAGGCCACTGCCATCAGCCACCAGGGCCAGGGCTATTCCGACGTGCCGGGGCTGTATGCGCCGGCGCAGGTGGCCGGCTGGCGCCGCGTGACCGAGGCGGTGCATGCGGCCGGCGGCTGCATCGTCACCCAGCTGTGGCATGTGGGCCGCGTCTCGCACGTGGACCTGCAGCCCGGCGGGCAGGCCCCGGTCGCGCCCTCCGCGATCACCGCCCGCACCAAGACCTATCTCATCAAGGACGGCGCGGGCAGCTTCGTGCCCACCTCCGAGCCGCGCGCGCTCGACACCGGGGAACTGCCCGGCATCGTCGAGGACTACCGCCGCGCGGCCCGCGCCGCGGTGAAGGAGGCGGGCTTCGACGGCGTCGAGGTGCATGCGGCCAACGGCTACCTGCTGGACCAGTTCCTCAAGAGCGGCAGCAACCAGCGGCAGGATGCGTACGGCGGCTCCATCGAGAACCGCGCCCGCCTGCTGCTGGAGGTGATGCACGCGGTGGTCGCCGAGGTGGGTGCGGGTCGCGTCGGCATCCGCCTCTCGCCGGTCACGCCGGCCAACGACATCGAGGACGCGAACCCGCAGCCGCTGTTCGAGCACGTGGTGCGGCAGCTGGCCCCGCTCGGCCTGGCCTACCTGCACATCATCGAAGGCTCCACCGGCGGCCCGCGCGTGCTGGACGACCGCCCCTTTGACTACGCCGCCCTGCGCCGCGCCTGGCGCGAGGCCGGCGGCACGGGGGCCTGGATGGTGAACAACGGCTATGACGGTCCGATGGCCGCCGCCGCGGTGGCGAACGGGGCGACCGGCGTACAGGGCGCCGACCTGGTGGCCTTCGGCCGCCCCTTCATCGCCAACCCCGACCTGGTGGAGCGCCTGCGCCGGGGCGCGCCGTGGAACACGCCCGACCGCATGACCTTCTACGGCGGCGGCGAGAAGGGCTACCTCGACTACCTGACGCTGGACGCCGTCGCTGCCGCCCGGGCCGGCTGAACGTTCACGCCTGCGGCAGCACGGCGGTCGACGCCGACACCGCTGCGGCGCCGGCCCCTTCGGTGGCGGGGGCCTCGGTGACCGCCTCGGCGACCGTCTCGCCCCCCAGCCGGACCCAGGTGCCGGGCACGACGACCGCGCCGGCCACCGTGCCGCGGCGGGCATGGACATCGTCGGCGTCGTGGCGCGGGTCCAGCAGCAGCGACAGGGGCCACTTCGGGTCATCGAAGGTGAGCACCATGTCGCGGTCGAGCGCGCCGCGGGAAATGATCCCCCGCACGTTCACCGGCACCTGCCGTCCGCCATACGCGAGCAGGCCCGGCACCGCCTGCACCGTCCCGGCCGCGGACCCGGATGCCGCCTTCTCCGGGGCTGGAGGCAAGGCTGCCGGATCGGCCAGCGTGTCCAGCCCGGCGGCCGGTTGCACGGTCAGAGGCCTGGCGATCCAGGTGGTGAGCGAGCCGCCCACATAGCTCACGCAGAGGTCCGCCAGCGGCTCCGGCAAGAGTGTCAGAAGCTCCTTCTTCACGCGGCCGCGCAGCATGCCCACGGTCGATGTCTCCTGGTAGCGCGCGTCACGGCCCATCACGCGGTCCAGCGCTGCGTCCGTCAGGGCGCCCAGCCCGGCCACACCGCTGCCACGCGCCATCGCCCCCTCATCGTCCTGCGATATCCCGCCGGGGCAGGCCAGCGACAGGCGTCGCCTGAATGCGTCGCTGACCAGGGCGGCTCCGGATGCCTTGCCGTCCCCGGCGCCGTGCCCCTGCACCGCTATCCCGGACAGGACCGCCACCAGCGCCGGGCCGATGGCCTCGAGGTAGCGCTGTCGCACGAGGGCCTCCGGCCGCAGGCTGTCGAACACCAGGCAGACCTCCCGCCAGGTGATCCAGCCACCGCGGCTGGCACCGTGGGCAGCGTCCAGCAGCCAGCACTGGTGGCGCCAGTAGTTGTAGCCCCGCGCCGGAGACGGGCCGGCGCCCGACGACGCGCCGAACGCCTGCGCCCCCGCCTCCAGCAGGAAGGCGAGCCGGCGCCCGCCATGGGCACAGGCGGCGGCATCCTTCTCGCCGTGGAAGGCGACCACCGCCATGTGGGCCACGGCAAACCACGCGCTCAGGAGCTGCTCCCGCTGGGGTTCGCCCTCGGGCATGGCGTCGAGGTCGGCGACGCAGCGGGCCACCGCCGGGAGCATGTCGCGGGCCATGGTGCAGCTGGTGCGCAGACGCTGGATCTCCTCCTCCGGCGTGAAGCTTCCCGCCTCGACGCGGGTGCCGGAACGCGCATCCAGCGCACACAGGCAGCGCAGCCCATGGAGCAGGGCCTCCGCGCGGGCGGCCACGCCCGCGGTGGCGGCCACGTGGCGCAGGACGCGATCGACCTCGTCGCGGATGAGCGACTCCTTCTCGGACGGGCTGATCTGGTCGCGGATCCGGTGGAGGGCATCGTCGCTGAAGAGCACGCAGCTGGCTTTGCGGGAGACCAGGGGCGTCGACGCCACGGCGGCCGACGACGCGACGGGGGTTGCGGCGTACGGGCCGGAGGAGGAAGAAGAGGACGAAGAGGAGACGGATGCTGCGGATGCGGCGGCGGAAGAGACCGACGATGACGAAGTCAGCGCGGCGGCCGTGGGGCCCGCAAGACTCGGCAGAAACGGGCCCGGCCCGCGGGCACTGGGGAGAAAGGTGAGCATGGCGTGGGACGGTGGCGAGCCCCCGACACGGCAGGCCGCCGCGGGGACTTCGAGGGGAAGGGACGCTGCCGCCAGGCCCACCCTCGCCCGGACACCGCCCAGGCCAGGCCAGGCCCGGATGCATCGGGCCTCTGTGGGCACCACCCCCCGCGCGGGTTCACGGCCGGGAAAGGCCCGGGCGTGACCGCGTCAGTCGCGACTCAGTCGGCCTTCCAGCGCCGCAGTCCGAGCGCATTGGTCATCACGCTCACGCTCGACAGCGCCATCGCCGCGCCGGCCACCACCGGGCTGAGGTAGCCCAGCGCCGCCAGCGGAATGCCCGCCACGTTGTAGGCAAAGGCCCAGAACAGGTTCTGCCGGATCTTGCGCACCGTGAGGTCCGAGATCGCGAAGGCGCCCGCGACCAGGCGCACGTCACCGCGCATGAGCGTGATGCCGGCCGCATGCATCGCCACGTCGGTGCCGGTGGCCATGGCCAGGCCCACGTCGGCGGCGGCGAGCGCGGGCGCGTCATTCACCCCGTCGCCCACCATCGCGACCACCCGCGCACCGCCCTCGCGCAGCGCGGTCACCTGCGCCGCCTTGTCGCCCGGCAGCACCTCGGCACGCACCTCGTCCTCGCGCAGGCCCAGGCGCTGGGCCATCGCCACGGCGGCGGCACGGTTGTCGCCGGAGATCATCACCAGGCGCAGGCCGCGCGCGCGCAAGGCTGCCAACGCCTGCGCCGCCTCGGGCTTGGGCTCGTCGGCGAATGCCATGAGCGCCAGGGGCGCCAGACCCGCGGTAGTGCGCTCCACCAGCAGCGACAGCGTGGCCCCATCGCCGCGCCGGCGCCCGATCACCGCCGCCAGCAGCGCCGTGTCCACGCCAAGCGCGTCCATCCAGCGCAGGCTGCCGATCAGGAAGCTGCGCACGCCGACCTCGCCCTCGGTGCCACGACCGGCCACGGCACGCACCGATGTGGGTGGCGGCACGAGCACGCCGCGCTCGCGCGCCAGCGCCACCACCGCCCGCGCCAGCGGATGCTCGCTGCCGCCCTGCAGGCTGGCGGCGATCGCCAGCGTGTCATCGGCCGGCACGCCGGGAGCCGCGTCGAAGCCCACCAGACGGGGGCGCCCCTGCGTGAGCGTGCCGGTCTTGTCGAAGGCCACCGTGTCGACGCGATGCGCGATCTCCAGCGCCTGCACGTCCTTGATCAGGATGCCGTGGCGCGCGGCCACGCCGGTGCCGGCCATGATGGCCGCCGGCGTGGCCAGCCCGAGCGCGCAGGGACAGGCGATCACCAGCACCGCCACTGCGTGAATGAGCGCCGTCTCCAGGCCCGCGCCGGCCAGCAGCCAGCCGGCGAGCGTGAGCGCCGAAATGACCAGCACCACCGGCACGAACACCGCTGAGACCTGGTCGACCAGGCGCTGGATCGGCGCCTTGGCCGCCTGCGCGTCCTCCACCAGGCGGATGATGCGGGCCAGCACCGACTCGCGGCCTACCGCGGTGGCGCGCATCACGAAGCGGCCCTCGGCGTTGATACTGCCGCCGGTCACCTTCGCCTCGGGCCCCTTGGCCACCGGCAGCGGCTCGCCGGTGAGCATGGATTCGTCCACATGCGTGTCGCCCTCGAGCACGGTGCCGTCGGCGGGAATGCGCTCACCCGGGCGCACCACCAGCCGGTCGCCGGCCAGCACCTCGGCCAGCGGCAGGTCGGCCTCCTCGCCCGAGGGCTGCAGCACGTGCGCGACCTCGGGCCGCAGCGCCTGCAGCGCGCGGATCGCGGCGGTGGTCTGGCGCTTCGCCCGCGCCTCCAGCCACTTGCCCAGGAGCACCAGCGCCACCACCACCGCCGACGCCTCGAAGTACAGGTGCGGCGCATGGCCGGCCGGCGCGGTGAGCCACAGCCACACCGACAGGCCCCAGCCGGCGCTGGTGCCCACCGCCACCAGCAGATCCATGTTGCCGCTGCCGGCGCGCAGCGCATGCCAGCCCGCCTTGTAGAAGCGCGCGCCCAGCACGAACTGCACCGGGGTCGCCAGCAGGAACTGCAGCCACGCCGGCAGCATCCAGTGCCGGCCGGCGAGGTCCGCCAGCATGGGCAGCACCAGAGGCGCGGACAGCGCCAGGGCCAGGGCCACCGGCGCGAAGCCGGTCCAGGGCGAGACGTCCTGCGCCATCGCGGCCTCGGCCGCGCGCGGCTCGTAGCCGGCCTGGCGCACGGCGCGGCGGATCAGCGCCTCCATCTCCGGCCCGGGCGCGAAGGTCACGCGGGCCGACTCGGTGGCCAGGTTCACCGAGGCGTCCTGCACGCCCGGCAGCTTCCTGAGGGCACGCTCGACGCGGCCCACGCAGGACGCGCAGGTCATGCCGCCGACGCCGAGGTCCAGCGTGGCCGGGGCAGCGCCAGCAGGGGCGGAGGAGGCGGAAAGGGCGGGGGCTGGATCGGTCATGGGCGTGAGCATGAACCTTGCCACCATGGCAAGGTCAAGTCTTGACCTGGATCAACGCCAGGCACCAGGGGGCTTGACCTTGCCATGATAGGAAGGTTCATGATGCGCATCATCCGGAACACACCAGGAGAGATTCCATGAACCAGACCTTCGACGTCAAGGGCATGACCTGCGGCCATTGCGAACGCGCGGTGACCCAGGCGGTCAAGGCGGTGGACCCCGTCGCCGAAGTCAAGATCGACCGCGCCGCCGGCAAGGTGGAGGTGCAGACGCAGCAGCCCCGCGAGGCGATCGCGCACGCCATCGCCGAAGAGGGCTACGCCGTCCAATGAACATCGGCGAGGCGGCCCGCCTTTCGGGGGTCTCGGCCAAGATGGTCCGGCACTACGAATCGCTGGGCCTGCTGCCATCGGTGGCGCGCACCGAGAGCGGCTACCGGCAATACGGCGACAGCGAGATCCACACGCTGCGCTTCATCAAGCGGGCCCGCGAGCTGGGCTTCTCGATGGAGGAGATCTCCGAGCTGCTCGGACTGTGGCGCAACCGCCGGCGCGCCAGCGCCCACGTGCGCCGCATCGCCCAGAAGCATGCGGACGATCTCGCCCAGCGCATCGAGGCGATGCAGGCCATGCAGCGCACCCTGCTCACGCTGATTGACTGCTGCCAGGGCGACGACCGGCCCGACTGCCCCATCCTCGACGACCTGGGCGGCCTGCCCGGCGGCTGCGCCGGCCATTCCCGGACGGCGTGACGGCCCGGTCGGGCGGTGGTCCAATCGCGGGATGACGACCCCCAACGCCCCGACCTCTCCTGCCACCCCGGTGGCGCGGCCGCGCCGCGTCGAACGCCTGGTGATCGGACAAGCCACGCGCGACGGCGCCGGCGTCAAGCTCACGCGCGTGCTCACGCAAGACCTGCAGCGTCGGCTCGACCCCTTCCTCATGCTGGACAACTTCGCCAGCGACGACCCGGACGACTACGGCGCGGGGTTTCCCGACCACCCCCACCGCGGCTTCGAGACCGTCACCTACATGATCGCCGGCCGCATGCGCCACCGCGACAGCGCGGGCCATGAGGGCCTGCTGCAGAACGGCGGCGTGCAGTGGATGACGGCGGGCCGCGGCCTGGTGCACAGCGAGATGCCCGAGCAGGAGGACGGCGTGATGGAGGGCTTCCAGCTCTGGCTGAACCTGCCCGCCACCGACAAGATGTGCCCGCCCTGGTACCGCGACATCCAGGATGCCGAGGTGCCCGCCTTCACCACGCCCGAGGGCGTGGGCGTGCGCGTGATCGCCGGGGTCAGCCACGGCGTGGCCGGCGCGGTGCAGCGCGCCCGTACCGAACCGCTGTACCTCGACCTGCACCTGCCGGCCGGCGGCGCTCCCTTCTCGGAGCCGCTGCCGGCGGCGCACAACGCCTTCCTCTACGTCTACCGCGGCGAGGTCGAGGTGATGGGCGCGGCCGGCGAAGGCGCGCAACCTGCGGCCACGACGGTGGCCCGCCAGCGCATGGCCATCCTCGCCAACGAGGGCGACGGCGTGCGCATCAGCGCCGCCGGGGGTGCGCCGGCGCGGGCGCTGCTGATCGCGGGCCAGCCGCTGGGCGAACCGATCGCCCAGTACGGCCCCTTCGTCATGAACACGCGCGAGCAGCTGATGGAAGCGGTCGACGACTTCCGCAACGGCCGACTGGGCTGACGCCTCTTGCGGAGGCGCAGCGCGCCGTCCTACAGGCTCCCATCCAGCGCGACGATAGAACGGCGCAGGGCCCTCTGCCCGGCGCAGGAAGTCATGAGCGCATCCCCGGCCGCCCCGGCGGTGCTGACCGTCATGACGGTCAACATCCACAAGGGCTTCACCTTCTTCAACCGCCGCTTCATCCTGCCCGAGCTGCGCGACGCGGTGCGCAAGGTGGGCGCCGACGTCGTGTTCCTGCAGGAGGTGCAGGGCACCCACGAGGAACACGGCCGCCGCTTCAGCGGCTGGCCCGAGACGCCGCACTACGAGTTCCTCGCCGACGAGATCTGGCCGCAGTACGCCTACGGCCGCAACGTGGTCTCGCCGGTGGGGCACCACGGCAACGCGGTGATGTCCAAGTTTCCCATCGTGCACGACCGCAACCACGACGTGTCGGTGGCCGGCCCCGAAAAGCGCGGCCTGCTGCACTGCGTGCTGCGCGTGCCCGGCCAGCCGCTGGAGGTGCATGCGATCTGCGTGCACCTGGGCCTGCTTGAGCGCCACCGCCAGCAGCAGCTGCGCCGGCTGTGCGCGATGGTGCGGGCCGAGGTGCCGCCCAACGCCCCCCTCATCGTCGCCGGCGACTTCAACGACTGGCGCCGCAAGGCCGACCCGGTGCTGGACGCCGGCGCCGGCCTGCGCGAAGTCTTCGTCAGCGCCTACGGCGTGCCGGCCCGCACCTTTCCCGCACGGATGCCGCTGCTGTGCCTGGACCGCATCTACCTGCGCAACGCCTCGGTGCACCTGCCGGTGGTGCTGCCGCGCAAGCCCTGGTCGCACCTGTCGGACCATGCGCCGCTGGCGGCGGAGATCCTGCTGTGACCACGGCCCCGCCCGACGGCCCCTGGATCGGCGGCAACGCCCTGCGCCTGCTCGAGAACGGCGAGGCTTTCTTCCCCGCGGTGTTCGATGCCGTCGCCGGCGCGCGGCGCGAGGTGCTGGCGGAGACCTTCATCCTTTTCGAGGACCGCGTCGGCCTGCAGCTGCACGCCCTGCTGGTGGCGGCCGCGCGGCGCGGCGTGCAGGTGGACCTGACCATCGACGGCTGGGGCTCGCCCGACCTCTCCGCCCCCTTCGTGCGGACCCTGGCCGAGGCCGGCGCGCGCCTGCACGTCTTCGACCCCGGCCCCCGGCCCTTCGGCCTGCGCCCCAAGGCGCTGCGCCGCCTCCACCGCAAGCTGGTGGTGGTCGACGGTGCGGTCGCCTTCGTCGGCGGCATCAACTTCTCGGCCGACCATCTGGCCGACTACGGCCCGCAGGCCAAGCAGGACTACGCCGTCGAGGTGCACGGCCCGCTGGTCTCGCACATCCGCCGCTTCGCGCTGGCGGCCCTGCCGCCCGCCCCGCATCCGCCGCTGGCGGTGCCGGCCCCCGCCGGCCCCTGCCGCGCACGCCTGGTGGTGCGCGACAACCGCGAGCACCCGGACGACATCGAGCGCGAATACCGCAACGCCATCCGCGGCGCGCGCGAACAGGTGGTCATCGCCAACGCCTACTTCTTCCCCGGCTACCGACTGGTGCGCGAGCTGCGCCTGGCCGCTCGCCGCGGCGTGGATGTGCGGCTCATCCTGCAGGGCCAGCCGGACATGGCCATCGTCCGCGCGGCCGGCCTCACGCTCTACCGGCACCTGTTGCGCGCCGGGGTGCGCATCTTCGAGTACCGGCGCCGCCCGCTGCATGGCAAGGTGGCGCGGGTGGACCGGCACTGGACCACCGTGGGCTCCAGCAACCTCGACCCGCTGAGCCTGGCGCTCAACCTGGAGGCCAACCTCATCACCGACGACCCCGGCTTCAACGACGCCCTGGGCGACCACCTCGCGGCGCTGATGGCGCGCGACTGCCAGGAGGTCGATGCGGCGCAGGTGCCGCCGGTGCGCGGCCTGGCGCTGCTGCGCAGCTACCTCGCCTTCCACGTGATGCGTCGCTTCCCGCAATGGGCGCGCGGGCTGCCACCGCACGCGCCGCGGCTGCAACGCGCCCCGCGCGTCGGACGGGACCCGGCATGAGCCAGCAGCCCGGCCGCCACCCGCGCTGGCGCTGGGCCGGCCGCATCGCCGGCCTGCTCCTGCTGGCGCTGCTGGCCGTGCTGCTGGTGCGGCAGGCGCGTCGCATCGACTGGCCGGCGGTCGGCCACGCGGTCGCGGCCATGCCGGCCGGTGTCCTGGCGGCGGCGGCGGCGCTGGCCGCGGTCGCGCACGCCCTCTACGCCGGTTTCGACCTGCTGGGCCGTCGCTACGTCGGCCACGCCCTGCCGGCACGGCAGGTGATGCTGGTGGGCTTCACCAGCTACGCGATCAACCTCAACCTCGGCTCGCTGCTGGGTGGCGTGGCCTGCCGCGCGCGGCTGTACCACCGCCTCGGCCTGGGCGCCAGCGCGATCGCGCGCATCGTGCTGCTCAGCATGCTGAGCAACTGGATCGGTTACCTCGCGCTGGCCGGCGCGGTGTTCTTCCTGCGCCCGCCCGCCCTGCCGCCGAGCTGGGAACTCGACAGCCAGGGCCTGCGCTGGGTCGGCGCGGCGCTGGTGGCGGTGGTGACCTTCTACCTGGGCCTGTGCGCCCGGCACGGCGGACAGATCCTCACCCTGCGCGGCCAGCCGCTGGCGCTGCCGCGCGCGTGGCTGGCGCTGTCGCAGGTGGGCCTCTCGGTGCTGCACTGGGGCGCGATGGCGGCGCTGCTGGCCACGCTGTTCCAGGGCCGGGTGCCCTACCTGCTCGTGCTGGCGGTGCTGTTGATCGCGGCCATCGCCGGCGTGCTCACCCATGTGCCCGCCGGCCTGGGCGTGCTCGAGGCGGTGTTCGTCGCCCTGCTCGCGCACCGCGTGCCGACACATCTGCTGCTGGCCGGGCTGGTGATGTACCGCGCGCTGTTCTACCTGCTGCCGCTGGCGGCCGCCGCGGTGGTGTACGTGCGGCTGGAGTCCCGGCCCCGCGCCGCGCCGCTCAGGCCGCGGGAAACAGCCCCAGCGCCCGGCCGGCGAGCACGCCCGCCAGCGCACCGGTCGCGCTGACAAACACCCCCCAGGCGATGTCGACCAGCGCCAGCTTCCATGGCCAGTCGCGCATGACAGCCAGGTTGGTGAGGTCGTAGGTGCCGTAGGCGAACAGGCCCGCCGCCGCGCCCAGCGCCAGCGCGCGCGCCAGGTCGCCGCCGGAGGGCAGCACCGCGAACACCAGCAGCCCCACCGGGTACAGCAGGTAGAAGCCGGCGGCCGCGGGCCAGAAGGGGCGCTCGGACATCAGGTGCCCCAGGCCCTGCGCGTACCAGCCGCGCGCGATCACGCCCAGCCACAGCGCGTCGAGCACGCCGACGGCGAGGAAGGTGCCCAGGTAGGTGAGGAGGTGGCGGGTCATGGCGCCGTCATGCGCCCAGCGGACGCACGCCGATCCAGGCGCCGTGCGCCCAGAACGCGAACCCCGCCCAGGCCGCTGCGCCGATCACGACCGCCGCCAGTGTGCCCACACCCGAGGTCGCCGGCGCCCCGGCGGCAACGACCGCAGCGGCATCCGCGTCGGCCTGCGCGGCCGCACGGTCCCGCCCGCGCGCAGCACGGAAGTCCAGCACCGCCCACAGCAGGAACGCACCGAACAGCACCAGCGCGGCCAATGTGCCATTGGCCAGCAGGTGCGCCAGCGCCCACACCTTCACGCCCAGCACCATCGGATGGCGCAGCCGTGCCTTGATCGCATTGCGCGGCACATAGGCCGCCACCAGCAGCACGAACGCGACGAGCGTGAGCAGCGCCGCCAGGTGGTTCATGCCGCGCGGCGGCGACCACACCACCACCGGCGACTGCCGGGCGAGCCCGTAGCCCCAGATGATCAGCAGGAAGCCGGCCAGCGACAGGACTGACACCACGCCCTTCCAGGGCTTCTCGCCCAGGCGTTCCACCGTCCGGGCGCGCCAGCCCTCGGCGAAGATGCGCGTTGAATGGGCGCCCAGGAAGAGTACGAGTCCCACGATCAGCCAGGTCATGTCCGGATCTCCTGCGCGCGCAGCGCGATTGCAACAAGGCGAATCATACGAAGGCCACCGGTAGCGCGTCCCACCAGAAGTTACGGCCCTGCGACGCAGCGGGTCACCCCGACGAGTAGATTGGTGGCCTGCCTTGCGCCCGGCCCCTGCCGGCCTCCGGCAGGCCGACCGTGCCCATGGCCTCCCTGCTCTCCTCCGACAGCGCGCTGACGCCGCAGCGCCCGCGGCGCAACCTGCAACGCTACGGGCTGGCCATCGCCAGCAGTCTCGCATTCACCGGCCTGGGCCTGGCGCTGGAGCCGACGCTGCCGGGGCAGGCACCGCTCATCGTCCTGCTCGGCGCGCCGCTCATCGCCTCCTGGTGGGGCGGCTTGGGCCCGGGCGTCTTCGCCACCCTGCTGTGCGCCGTGCTCGGCGAGTGGCTGTTCGTCTCGCCGGCTTACCTGCCCTGGCCGGTGGACGACACCGAATCGGTGCGGCTGCTGATCTTCATCAGCTACGGGCTGGTCATCAGCGTCCTCAACGAAAGTCGCCTGCGCAGCCTGCGCCTGGCCGAGGTGCGCCACGAGAACCTGCTGCGCGCGCAGCAGGAGCTGGCGCTGCGCGAGCAGCGCATGCGCGAGACGCTCGAGGCCTCGCCAGCCGGGATGATCGTCGTCAACCGCGAAGGCCGGATCGAGCTGGTCAACGGCCAGGCCGAACGCCTGTTCCGGCTCTCGCGCGAGCAGCTGGTGGGCCATCCCATCGACGCGTTGGTGCCCCAGCCTCTGCGGCACGCGCATGCAGCCAACCGCGCGCAGTTCCATGCGCACCCCAGCGCGCGGGCCATGGGCAAGGGCCGCAACCTGTGCGCGCGGCGTGGCGACGGCACCGAATTCCCGGTGGAGATTGGCCTCACGCCGCTGCAGGGCTCGTCCTCGGGGCTGGTGCTGGCCTCGGTCATCGACATCACACAGCGGCAGCAGACGGAGCGGGACCTGCGGGACAGCGCGGAGCGCTTCCGCACCCTGGCCGACAACATCCCGCAACTGGCCTGGATGGCCGAGGCCGACGGGGCGATCCGCTGGTACAACCAGCGCTGGTTCGACTTCACCGGCAGCACCCTGCAGGAAATGGCTGGCTGGGGCTGGCGCAGGGTGCACCACCCCGACCATATCGCACGGGTGGAGCAGAAATTCCGGCGCCACCTCGCCAGCGGCGAACCTTGGGAGGACATCTTCCCCATACGCGGGGCCGACGGGCAGTACCGCTGGTTCCTCTCCCGGGCCTTTCCCATCCGCGATGCCGGCGGCCAGGTCCGCAGCTGGTTCGGCACCAACACCGACATCACCGACCAGCGCGCCGCCGAAGAGGCCCTGCGCGAATCCGACCGGCGCAAGGACGAGTTCATCGCCGTGCTGGCGCACGAGCTGCGCAATCCCCTGGCGCCGGTGCGCAGCGCGGTGGAGATCCTGCGTCGCATCGACCCGCGCGACCCGCGCTTCGCCCGCACGCGGGAGGTGATCGCGCGGCAGGTGGACCACATGTCCCGGCTGATCGACGACCTGCTGGACGTCTCGCGCATCGGCCGCGGCAAGCTGGGCCTGCACCGGACCCGCTGCGACCTGGCCGCCATCGCGCGCGAGACCACCGAGGACTATCGGCCCAGCCTGGAAGCCAGCGGTCGCCGGGTGGTGGTCGACATCCCCTCCGGCCCGCTGTGGGTCGACGGCGACCCGGTGCGGCTGGCGCAGATGCTCGGCAACCTGCTGAACAATGCCGGCCGCTTCAGCGAGCCGGGCGACCTGATCACCGTCGAGGTCCGCACCGACGTCCTGCGGCGCGAATTCCTGCTGCGCGTCACAGACACCGGCATGGGCATCGGCGAGGAGCTGCTGCCGCGGCTGTTCGACCCCTTCGAGCAGGGCGCGCAGGACCTCTCGCGCAGCCGCGGCGGGCTGGGCCTGGGCCTGGCGCTCACGAGGGGCCTGGCGCAGCTGCATGGCGGCCGCATCGAGGCCAGCAGTCCGGGGCCCGGCCTGGGCGCGAGCTTCACCATCGCCCTGCCGGCGGCGCAGCTGGAGACAGACACCGCGCCCGAGCCGCGCACGCTGCGCGCCTCCCCGCCGGTGTCGGGCCTGGGCCCCGGGCCGTGGCAGGAGCGGACGGGCCCCGGGGACAGCCGGGGCACGGGCGGGCAGGCCGGCAGGCCCGCGGCGGGCAGGGACGAGGCCGCCGCCCAGCCCGGTCTGCATGTGCTGGTGGTGGAAGACAACCGCGATGCGGCCGAGACGCTGGGCGAGCTGCTGGAACTGGCCGGCCACCGCGTGACGCTGTGCCACGACGGCGAAGCCGGCCTGGCCCTGGCCCGGCAGCAGCGGCCTGACGTGGTCATCTCGGACCTGGGCCTGCCCGGCGAACTCGACGGCTACCAGCTCGCGCGGCTGCTGCGCGCCGACACGCAGCTGGCCGGTCTGCGCCTCATCGCCCTGTCCGGCTATGTCGACGCCCGCGCCCGGGAGCGCAGCGAGGCGGCGGGCTTCGACGCCCACCTGCCCAAACCGCCGGAGATCGAGGCGCTGGAGCAGCTGCTCGAGCAACTGACCGGGCGCCGCGGCGCGGCGCTACGGCCGGCCTGAGCCGCGCGCCGGTGGCGCCTCAGACGTCGATATTGGCCGCGCGCAGCGCGTTGGTCTCGATGAAGTCGCGGCGCGGCTCCACCTCGTCGCCCATCAGCATGGTGAACACGCGGTCGGCCTCGATCGCATCCTCGATCTGTACGCGCAGCAGTCGGCGCACGGTGGGGTCCATCGTGGTTTCCCACAGCTGCCCGGGGTTCATCTCGCCCAGGCCCTTGTAGCGCTGGCGGCTGGTGGCGCGCTCGGCCTCGCCGATCAGCCAGCGCATCGCCTGGCGGAAGTCCGAGGCCTTCTCCTCGCGCTGCTTCTCGCCCTCGCCGCGGCGCACCACCGCGCCCTCGTGCAGCAGGCCGCGGAAGGTGTCGGCCGATTCGGACAGGGTGCGGTAGTCGGCGCCGTGCACGAAGTCCTGCGTGATCACGCTGCTGCGCACGTTGCCGTGGTGGCGGCGGCTGATACGCAGGATCGGCTTGTCGGTGCGCACGTCGAACTCGCCCGCCACCTCGGCCGGGGCGGCATTGGTCAGGCGGTCGATTTCCTGCAGCTTGGCCTGCAGCGCGGCGGCCGAGGCCTCGGCGCCGGCCACGGTGTCCAGGTCCAGGCGCACGCCGTCGGCGATGGCGCGCAGGGCCTCGCGGTCCATGTAGGCCGACAGGCGGGCGATCACCTGCTCCGACAGCTGGTGCTTGCGCGCCAGCTCGGCCAGGGTCTCGCCCTGCAGTACGGTGGGGTTGGCACCGCCGGTGCTCACGCTCGCGCCATGCAGCGCGATGCGCAGCAGGAAGCCGTCCAGCTCGGTGCCGTCCTTGAGGTACAGCTCTTCCTTGCCGGCCTTGACCTTGTACAGCGGCGGCTGGGCGATGTAGATGTGGCCGCGCTCGACCAGCTCGGGCATCTGGCGGTAGAAGAACGTGAGCAGCAGCGTGCGGATGTGTGCGCCGTCCACGTCCGCGTCGGTCATGATGATGATGCGGTGGTAGCGCAGCTTGGCCACGTCGAAGTCATCGGCGTCGCTCTTGCCGCTGGCCGCGCCGGCCTTGCCGATACCAGTGCCCAGGGCAGTGATGAGCGTGAGGATCTCGTTGCTGGTCAGCAGCTTCTCGTACCGCGCCTTCTCGACGTTCAGGATCTTGCCGCGCAGCGGCAGGATGGCCTGGAACTTCCGGTCGCGGCCCTGCTTGGCGGAGCCGCCGGCGGAGTCACCCTCGACGATGTAGATCTCGCACAACGCCGGATCCTTCTCCTGGCAGTCGGCCAGCTTGCCCGGCAGGCCCATGCCGTCGAGCACGCCCTTGCGGCGCGTCATCTCGCGGGCCTTGCGGGCCGCCTCGCGGGCGCGCGCGGCTTCGACGATCTTGCCCACGATGGTCTTGGCATCGTTGGGCCGCTCCTGCAGGTAGTCGTTGAGCTTGCTGGCCACGATCTCCTCGACCGGGCCGCGCACCTCGCTGGACACCAGCTTGTCCTTGGTCTGGCTGGAGAACTTGGGCTCGGGCACCTTCACCGACAGCACGCAGGTCAGGCCCTCGCGCATGTCGTCACCGGTGATCTCGACCTTGGCCTTCTTGGCCAGCTCGTTTTCCTCAATGTACTTGTTGATCACGCGGGTCATCGCCGCACGCAGGCCGGTCAGGTGGGTACCGCCGTCCCGCTGCGGGATGTTGTTGGTGAAACACAGCACCTGCTCGTTGTAGCCGCTGTTCCACTGCATGGCCACTTCCACGCCGATGGTGGTGCCCTGGTCGCTCGCCTTCTCACCGGTGGCGTGGAAGGCATTGGGGTGCAGGACACTCTTGCCCTTGTTGATGAAGTCGACGAAGCCCTTGACGCCGCCGGCGCCGGAGAAGTCGTCGTGCTTGCCCGAGCGCTCGTCCACCAGCTTGATGTTCACGCCGTTGTTCAGGAACGAGAGCTCGCGCAGCCGCTTGGACAGGATCTCGTAGTG
>JACCDH011345291.1_pt1 | contig 20855 bp, 23 predicted proteins | sample 7442481 | NCBI WGS metagenome assembly JACCDH01 (sample SAMN15323433, study PRJNA562643) | freshwater metagenome | isolation source: river surface water | place: USA:Blue River Watershed | collected 2017-08-15 | reverse complement strand
GATTTTGGCTACATGGTGGCTACATGGCGTCTAGAAAGCAAAAAGCCCAACCGGGTAGATTGGGCTAAGTACTTGATTTTATTGGCTCCCCGACCTGGACTCGAACCAGGGACCTGCGGATTAACAGCGTCGGAGGCTGGAAAAAATACCTGCTAAATCAATGTGTTGCTTCAGGTATTCGTTTGCGTGTAATTGATCGTGTAATTGAAATTACCAGCCGTAATATCTTTGGATTAGACTTGTGAGCAGTCCGCCTGCTACTCCCAACTCGATTTGCCAAGTAGCGTACATTGCTTTATCCAGCATCTCTCTCATCCAGCTTTTTACGGCCTGCCCAAATTGCTTTTGCTTGTGTTCTGGGCAAGATGTGTCGGCATCAATTGCTTTCTTCAAGCTTTGCGTATCGTCTTTTGATAGTCCCGCTTCAATAAGCTTTTTGGCAAGAGTATCAAAATCCCCTACAGCAATCGAAATTTCGACATGTTGCTTATTGTGATTTCCAATGAGGATAGTAGTGTTATCCCCAAATATTGCATTCGAAAATAAAGAAGTTACTTCATCCGATTGAAAAATAGTCTTAAGCTTTTCTTCTTCATTTTCAGTAGAAACTATATTATTTAACTCAAGAAGAAAATCTAGTAGTCGGGATCTAATTTCGATTACTGTTTGCTGAATTTGTCCTTTGTCAATTTCGCACCAACATTGCTGAACTTTATATCCACCATCGAGAACTTTGTCAAAAAGTTGTCCTGATTCAAGTGCAAGAGGGCTCTGTAGGGAGCCACTCTCTTGGATTATAAATGACTCTAAGACTCCAACAGACTGGTGCAGACGAATATTTGTAAGATTGTCTCTCTGTTTTTCTGTCAAGTGCATTGTAGGCAAAGGGTGGCTTGAGTACATATAAGCACCATTATTAACATTTCCTTTGACTTGAGCACTTACCACTCTGTAAGAAGGAATTAGTGCTGAGTCATTGTTTGAATACCCATTGATTTCGTTATTGACCCAATCGACGAGATCTTTCCGTCCGATCCTGTAAAGGAATACTTTAGTCTGCATTAAACAGTCAATTAGCTTGAAATCTTTTTCAGATAAGTTCTCAATCAAATACGAAATATCGATCATTTTCTTTCAAATCCTATCGCATGGAATTTATTGCTGAGCCTGTTGCATCGCTCGATGGATCAACAACTTCAAAAATTATAATTGGAGGATATTTTTTGATGTTTGTGGTCCGATTTGTTTGTAAGCTTTGATTATAAAATTGATTTTTTTATTAAGTAATTAAAATAAATTTTTCTGTATAAGATCAGTTTGTTGGTGATCCAAAAAAGAGTGTTAGGAATTAGTTCGTCTAATATATAAAGAATCAAGATGAAGTGTATAAACATCAAAGCATCACTGTGTAAAAGTTCAGATGCATATGTATTATTTTCGGTAGGGAGTATCGAATAACACAGGAATACTATAACTACACAAAACATTAAAATTACTTTTTTAGAAGCTCGGTATCCTGCGATTTCAATACTGTCTACGGATACCTTTTTGAAGTTTTCGTAAAGATAGCCATCTAAAAATACAGACCTGTCAAATCTCTCATCGAGAGTTCTTCCAAAAATTTTCTCTAACGCAAAAATAATAGAGTTAATTGTTTTATCAAATGCATTTCTTATAAATTTCTTGGCTATTGCGTCACTCTTAAGTCGAATTCCTTTTATCGGATGTGTCGAATTACAATGATCTGAGAAAATTCGATTAAGAATCTCGAGGCCAGAAACAGATTGATTATTTGAATCTAAAAACCCCTTAGTGTGAGTGTCGTATACGAACTCATCATTCAAAGTTAATTCCATTGGTTTTGTTGTCTTTGCACTTTCTAAAACCGATTCTTTTGTTGGGCAATTGTCGTCCTCAAAATCGTAGTCCCAATGTAATGCACGGTACAAACTCATCATGCTGATCCTAATTCTCAGCGGTATTAGGCCCGTTCTTTTGTTTGCTGAATTTTCGTTGTAAACAATCCAGATGACGGCTAAGTTATCAGCCACTCCCGCTTTGTTTTTTGCAGGCTTATATTTGATATCTTCAGGGTAATTTTTACGAACGGAAAATCCGATTTTTGTGTCTGATAGTGGTATTGGGTCGGTATATCCTTCTGACTTCATATCTCCGAATAGCAGAAGTAATTCATCGGTAGTAGATAGGTGGCTCATGATTCAGTCGGAGATCTTGGCTGGATTTTGTTAGATTATTTTGAACAATTGTCGTCGAGTAATGCATTATGCGATACTGTACAAAAAAACAGTATTCTTCGAGCCATGCAACCCATCCAGATCCAAGCTGTTCCCGTACCCATATCGGGCTTTATCGCCAGCGTTAATGCGGGCTTTCCGTCGCCAGCGGCTGACCGGCTGGAGCGCGATTTGAACGTTTATCTTGATTTGTACGGACAATTGTCGTACAATTTTTATGTCCTAAGCTCATCCCAGTGAGGTCGCAAATGCTGAACACGCCTGAAACCCAAGAAAAGTCGCGCAATGCGCGCCTAGAAGCAAGAGTCTCCAGTGATCAAAAGGATTTTTTCCAGCGTGCCGCCACCCTAACGGGGCGCACCTTGAGTGAACTCGTCATCGATAGCACTCAGGAGGCGGCGGCTAAGATAGTGCAAGAGCATGAAGTCATCCGTTTGTCCCGTGAGGAACAGGTTGCCTTCGTCAACGCTTTGCTGACCCCCACCGAGCCGGGCCTGCGCATCAAGAGGGCGGTGCAGAATTATCGTCAGAAGGCGGGGCTGTGATTGGCTCTCGCACTTGTTCCGGAAAACGTCTGTCCTCTTGAAAAGACGCATGACCGCAAATCTTTCGATTGCGGCAATGAAGATCTAAATCGCTATCTGCGCGAACAGGCAAGACAAGACGCTGAAAAGCGTGTCGCTGCTCCCTTTGTACTCACACAGCCAAACAGCTCTTCAGTGCTCGGCTTTTACACGCTATCAGCCTCCATCATCCCGGTTGATGAACTGCCACCAGATCTGATGAAGAGGCTGCCACGCTATGGGCAATTGCCGGTCACTTTGCTCGGTAGGTTAGCAGTAGATCGCTCGGTCGGCGGTCAAGGTGTTGGGGAGTTCTTACTCGTGGATGCCCTACGCCGTAGCTTGGAAGCGGCACAGCAGATCGCTGCCATGGCAGTGGTCGTGGATGCGAAGGACGAGCGTGCCGAAAGCTTCTATAGGCATTTTGACTTCCAGCCTTTTCAGCAAACTCCTTTGCGTCTGTTCCTTCCTATGGGGCAGATCGCTAAAATGTTCATCTAGCAGATTCACATAACCCGAGCCTATATGCGCGAAGCGGACCAGAGGTGCGATATGAAGTTCACTGGAAAAGATATTCAGAGGCCGGCAGTTCCCGCAACGCCCGTCACTGCTGTACAGGTGGTGAATGGTCCGGTTATGCCACCGCAACAGCGGTTGATGATTTATTCGCCCGATGAGTGGGAGTCTTTCGTCGAGGAATGGGCTTATTACTGCCTCACAGAGAACTACCTGTACGTCCAGCGTTTCTCAGGCTCTGGCGACATGGGTGTCGACGTGGCCGGATTCGTGGATGCCAAGCGCTTTGAAGGCGTCTGGGATAATTTCCAGTGCAAGCACTACGACCATGCCTTACGGCCCAGCGATGTCTGGGTTGAGCTCGGCAAGATCATCTGGTACTCATACAGTGGCGAGTACACCGTGCCCCGTCGCTATTATTTCGTTTCGCCCCGCGGCGCAGGCACCTTATTAACTCGCTTGTTTGCGAATGCCACGAAGTTGCGCGACGAGTTGATTGCAAATTGGGACAAAACCATAAAGAATGCAATCACAACTACAAAGCAGGTACCGCTCGACTCGGCCCTGCGGGCTTATGTGGTTGCTTTTGATTTTTCGATATTTGATGCCAAGACCGCGCTTCAACTTGTTGACGCTCATCGCGCGTCGCCTGTCCATACTGCGCGCTTTGGTGGCGGACTGAAACCTCGTCCCGCTTCTGACAAGCCGCCCGCAACAATGGCGCCAACCGAGAGTCGTTATGTGACGCAGTTGCTCGGCGCATATGGTGAACACACGGGAACGACTGTTATTGACCCCTCGGCACTATCTATGCCTAGGCTCAAGGAACACTTTAGGCGGCAGCGCGAGGCGTTCTACGAGGCTGAATCGTTGCGGGTCTTTGCGCGAGATAGCGTGCCACCAGGAACCTTCGAGTCGCTCCTCGATGACATCTACAACGGCGTCATCGACACGCACGATGCGAGTCACGTCGATGGTTACGTGAAGGTTTGCGAAGTCACCAAGGCAGCTCGCGACATTCAGATTACGGCAAACGCATTGATCACATGCACGAATCCAAAAGATCGAGACGGTATTTGCCATCAACTTGTGAACGATGAACGGCTTCGGTGGACACGATCATGAACCAGGAACGCAAACCGATCACGTTTAACGGTCCGCTTGAGGCGGGAATTCGCGTGATCTCGATTCTTGGTGCGGCTTATCCGAAGACCTATGACCTCCAGCGGCTTGTTGCTCTCGACTACCTTCTAGTCCACACAGGCGATATTAACGGACCGGAAAATCTTCACCCGTCTTCGCCGACGCACTCGGCTGAATTGCTCGTGCGCCGCAAGCTTGTAGAGCAGTCGCTCCTGCTGATGATGACCCGCGATCTTGTGGCCCGTGAAGTCACTCCTGATGGCATCAAGTACGGCGCGGGTGAGAATTCCGCGACGTTCTTGTCATCCGTGTCGTCTAGCTATTTGGTTGCCTTGAAGGATCGAGCTTCTTGGCTTGTTGATGCGTTCGGCGGACTCTCGGACGAGCAGTTCAAGGGGGTGATGCGTCGCTTTTTCGACAAGTGGATTGAGGAGTTCCAACAAGTCGAAAAGAGTCTTGGAGGGCATGCATGACAGCAATGATCCCCGGCTTCCGATTGCGCTCGCTCGGTTTTTTTGGTCCGCAAAAAATGCCGGCGACCGTGACGTTCGGACCTGGCTTGAACGTCATTTATGGCTCTTCAAATACTGGAAAGTCGTTCATCGTCGAAGCCATCGACTTCATGCTCGGAGGTAAACCGCCTCTGCGAGATATTCCTGAGCGGGTTGGATATGATCTCGTACTGCTTTGCATTGAATCGCTTGACGGTGTGCTATTCACAATTTGGCGCAGCATGGATGGTGGTGGTTTCAGACTTTATGAAGGTCTGCATGACTCGCCACCTTCGGCTGAAATTCCACACATGCAGCTCGACGAGCAGCATAGCGAGAGGAACGATGCGAACCTATCTTCCTTCTTGCTAGGTCTGTGCGGACTTAGTGGCAAGCGCGTCCGCAAGAACAACCGTAACGAGACCAACAGCCTGAGTTTCCGCAACGTCGCGCGGTTGATGATCGTCAACGAGACCGAGATCACGCAGCAAAGCTCCCCGCTCTTCGACGGTAACCCGATTTCCAATACACCCAATCTTGCGACTTTCAAGCTGCTGTTGACGGGGGTAGATGACTCGGCGCTCGTAGCCAGCAACAAGCGCGAATCTGAAGAGCTGTCACGCGATGCGCAGTTGCGCCTTCTTAATCAGCTCCTTGATGACTACCGTGATCGACTCAAAGAACTGACCAAGAGTCCGAGGGAACTAGAGGAGCAGCTTGTGAAGATCGACGCATCGCTCCGTCAGCAAGCCGCGCAGGTGAATACCACTGAAGTCGAGTTTCAGGAAGCCGCCGGGAAACGGCGTGAGCTACGGAAGAGACTGGAGGAAAGCCGTGAGCGCCGCGCCGAGGTCGGGGCGATGCTTGAGCGGTTCAACCTTCTGGACAAACACTACGCCTCCGATATCGAAAGATTGCGCGCGATTGAGGAAGGGGGAACGCTTTTCAATGTACTTGGCTCCGGGAATTGCCCAGTCTGCGGGGCAGTACCCGCTCACCACCGTGCTGACGCTGAGTGCACTGGAAATATCGATGCCGTCGTCGTGGCGGCGCGGAAGGAGATCAGCAAGATCGAGATTATGCGCGGCGAACTTGCGGACACGGTCATGAGCCTTGAACGCGAAGGCGCAAGCTTTGATCGCCGGCTACCTGCGGCGGTCCGAGAGTTGGAGTCAATCTCCGATGCCGTAGACGAACTGATTTCTCCCAAGCTATCGACTCTCCGGAAGTCCTATTCCGAATTTGCCGACAAGCGCGCCGAAGTCCGAGAGGCGCTTGCACTCTACGCTACCGTGCAGGACATGGAACGTCGCCGCGCCGATCTTGAGAAGGGCGTCGAGGACGAGAGGGGCGGCGCTCTTGCCAGCACAGATATTCCCACGACCGTTGCCCACAGCTTCGCCAAGACTGTTGAGGGTATCCTGACAGACTGGCACTTCCCAGAGGCAGGCGATGTGTATTTCGATTCGAAGACAAAAGATCTTGTTATCGCCGGAAAGTCGCGAAGTGCCCTAGGCAAGGGCCTTCGCGCTATCACGCATGCTGCGTTCACGATCGGGCTGCTCGCGTTCTGCCGTGCGCGCCAGACACCACACATTGGATTCGTCGTGCTTGACTCTCCACTGCTTGCGTATAGGGAGCCTGATGGAACTGAAGATGATTTGACAGGGACGGACCTTCAAGAGCAGTTTTATGCCTACCTTGAGACATTGTCCTCTGACACGCAGGTCATCGTTGTCGAGAACACTGATCCACCCGTCGCGATCATGTCTCGGCATCAATCTCTGATGTTCAGCAAGAACCCGCATCAGGGACGGTATGGACTATTTCCGTACTCGGCGGAACCCGCGCAATAGTGCGATGGGGAGCAGGCCCAGCTAAGGAAGGCGACTGCATCTTCCCAGCCTATCCCAGTTCATCGTCAGCCGTAGTTTCGGCAATCCTGTGCGGGATGTGGCGTCGCTGAAGTCCGCAGTCGCTTTGTTCGTTGAAAACGCCTGCGCCAAGCTGAGAGCACAGCAGTCCCATGCCTCGATGTTGCAAGTGTTCTTGCAGACCAATCGCTTTCGTCCTGAGCTACCTCAGTATCACCCGTCGATGGCTATTCCGCTGGTCACGCCTACAGACAGCAGTCTCGTCATCAATCGCTGGGCAGGTGTGTTGATCGACCAGATATGGCGACCTGAGTACGTCTACAAGAAGGCAGGGGTGATGCTGAGTGAAATTACGTCGAACAAGCAGGGGCAGGACGATCTATTTGCTGAGGCTGAGCAAGCGGAAGACTCAAAGCTGATGGCGGTGTTAGATAGGGTGAATCAGCGGTTCGGGCGAGGGGTGATTAGGATTTCGTCACAGGATGCGGGAGAAGAATGGGGTATGCGACAAGAACGCAAGTCTCCTGCTTATACGACCTGTTGGGATGAGTTGCCGGAAATAAATTAATGGAAATTTCCTTGGAAACAGTGCCTCATTTCATGTCCGATTTCATGCATAGTTGATGCAGGTCTAGTATAAATTACGCAACTTGGACCTTTCCAAAATGAGCAAGCATCAACAGGAAAATTAAATCCACCTAATCCTCGTTTTATACTCTCTGAATTACAAACATTTTGTAAATCATTTGTAATAATCCACTGAATTGTGCTCGAGGTAACAAAGTTTTTGGTTGCATCAAATTTTGCTTCTGGATTTTGCCAATCATTAGCAATTGAATTTAAAGAAAAAAATAAAAAAACATAAAAAAATATATTATTCATTCCAATAAATTTTATTAATTAATTGAATTTTCAATTAATTTTAATATTTAATTACAGTTATTTTAGATATTGCAATCCAATATTACATTCTGATAAAAATGTAGATGCAATCCCATTCATATCAATGCTGGGATGAAGTTCTTTTGCTCGATTAAATGGTCGCCAACACATGTCTTCAGTGCTTCCGCCAATTCCTTCTTTTCTTAAAGCTCGCCATGCACTACCTAGCATATCAATTACTGCTTTTCTATTACTGCAATCAACTTGAACCATTTTCTGACTAGGATCATTTTGTTGCTCGCCTTTGCAGACAAGCTCTATAGCTAATAAGTTATTGCAGACTAAAAATGAAAAAACAAATATTAGTGAATATTTCATAATATTTTTAGAATATAAAATTTTAGATATGGTCTGTTAATCATTTAGATATCGGACCTTTGCATTTAACTTCAAGTATCCCGGGCTTTCCTGATTTTTTTTCTTCATTTATTTCGGAATTTATAGCGGAATTACCGGGATAGGATGCTATTAGATATCTCGCATTGTTAGTTTCTCCAGCGATATATTCTGATCGATTTTGTTTCCCGTTTGGATATTTATATGTAATTTGTAATTTATCTTTTGAAATTTCTGATTTTATTAATTCATTTTCGTATTTTTCACCATGCATTTTTTGCATATCTTGCATATCAAGACTATTCCAAATTTTTGAATTCGTTGGCGCTCGCATTTCAGCAGTAAATTTACTTTTTGAGGTGTTTGTGAAAACAAGCATTAAACGCGAAGAATCTCTGATATAGCTATTGCATGACTCTGTTTTATTTTTATTGGCTAATGAATCATCCAGACTAACCCAATAAGTATTTTCTTCATCATAATTTTTTAATGAATTTTTTTGTGCGTAAGATAAGATTGGTTCTGATATTAAAATCATCAATATTAATTTGAAGATTAATTGAATTTTAAATTTCATTTTTATTCCTATAAAATTATACTTATTGAGTAAATATTTTTACTTCTGCATTAATTTTTTCAAAATTTTCTAATAATTTATTTGTTGGTAAAACAATTTTTGATCTTTTATCAGTATTTGAAGGGCAAATATAGATCCATTCTTTTTCTTGTAGTCTTCTAAAATGATATCGCATACCCATTTCAGAGTGAGGAAGATCTACAAATAACAATTTTATTGTCAGTTCTTTTTTGTTTAAATGTGAAATGACAATTCTGAAAATCAAATCAAAGGGAATTAAAGAGCTATCAATAGGAAGGTGTTTAGAAAAAATCCTTCTAATTGCAATAGCAATTTCTAATAACTGTAAATTTAATTGCTGCTCCATAGTTCCTTTAAAAAATATAACTTGAGCTTAGCAATTATTGTTAAAAAAAGTCTATGAAATTTACGTATGAATTTCGTATATTTATTTTTGTAACTATTTTAAAAATCATCTGTAAATTGATTATGTTTATCTGGCTTTTTTTAATAACTTTTTGGGAGTTATTTAATTATGGGAAATTTAAATAAAGTTATTTTTATATTTTTTTGTATGTTAAGGATTAATTTGGTATACGCAAATGAACTACTGACGACGAATCCAAATAATCTACCACTTTGTGGTCAGCCTGATTTATCAAAATACAATGATGTAGGTATTGGTGGTCGCACTGAAAAGTGGAACAAATGTTGGGGAAAAATTGAAATTCAATCATTTCAAATTGAATTTCGAAATTATTTTATGGAAGATATTTTAGAAGGAGAATGGAAGAATGGAAATTTAGACGGGATAGGGGTGCATAAATTTGTAGTCAATTACACCTCAAGAGGTGGAGATATATATGTAGGTGAATTTAAAAAAGGAAAAATGCATGGCAAAGGGATTTATACAAAAAGAGATGGCGTGAAACTTGAAGGAATGTGGGACGATGACGATTTTATTGCGGAAATGGCTGTCAATTTATTTGATTCAAAAAATCAGGGCAAAAATTCTAGTTTTCAAGACGAGAAACAATTGTTAGTTGAAGGACGTGATAAATTTGAAAAAGAAAAGCGTAAAAAAGAGCAGACTCGGCATGTTGAAAACATTAATTTAAAAATAACCAATACACAGCCTGATGAAACAGGAGTTTTTTTTATTTATATTCAAGCTAATAACGATATTGCATCTCTTAAAATTGATGGAAAAGAAGAAGGAGGGAGGGAAGATGGGAATTACACAATTAAACGAGTGGCAAGAGCAGGACAAACTTCCTTGTATAAAATTGTAGCAACAGACGTTTATGGTGCGACAGTAACAAAAAATTTTTCAGTTACTCGAAATTTGATTGATTCTAACATTACAAAATATCAAGAATTAAATCCAGTCTTAGTAAAATTACAGCCTAAAGCTGATGCTGTTGCAATCATTATGGGTATTCAAAACTACAAACGAGTGCCAAAAGCAGAATACGCGAATAATGATGCTCAATCCTTTTATGATTATGCTATACGTGCACTAGGTGTAAAGCCAGAGAACATTAAATTGCTAGTAGATGAACAAGCAGATGAAGTTGAAATACTTTCAGCATTCCAAAATTGGTTGCCAGTAAAAGTACATAAACAAAAAACGGACGTCTATGTTTATTACAGTGGGCATGGATTGCCTAGCGATGATGGTACTTCATTATATATATTGCCTTACGGAGCCGATAAGCAGTTCATAGCAAAAACGGCAATTAATCAGCAAGAAATAATCGCAGCGCTACAAGCAGTGCAGCCTAAGTCTGTGACTATGTTTATGGATGCTTGTTATAGTGGGCAAATAAGAACTGGTGAGAATTTGATTACTAGTTCTCGACCTATATCTATCAAATCTAATGCTCAAGTATTTCCAGAAGAATTTACTGTAATTACAGCAAGTCAGTCTGATCAAGTTGCATCATCAAGCTCTGACTTTCAACATGGAATCTTCAGCTATTACTTAATGAAAGGAATGGAGGGTGATGCAGATCAGAATAAAGATAATAAGATAACTACTGGCGAGTTAAGAAATTATCTTTCAGACATGGTTTCGAGGAAAGCTATTTCTATTAATCGTAAACAGATGCCTCAATTAATTGGCGATCCAAATATAGTGTTAATCGGAAAATAATTTTTGATCTGACTAATTAAGGTAAGTAAAGATGGCTTCTAAAGCTATAAGTTTTTTATCATCGATAACTTTTTGGATTTTTCATCAAACGCTCAAGATAATTAATATTCTGATTAATAGATTGTTTTGTGGCATCTTTTTCGATTTTCCATGATTCTAAAATATTACTGTATTTTTTTACTAATTTAGACCAATTAAAGTCAATAAGTGAATTGTTATGCTGTAGTAAAGCAATAAAATCTTCTCTAGATATTGATGTTAAAAATGCCCAAAAATCATTACTTTCAGGCATAAGCCACCAAAGTATTTCTTCTCCAAAATCGAAAAGAACGTGTGTTTGGCTTGGAATCCAATCACGAAAGAGAGCGCCTTCCGGAAACGTTGTTATTAACTCCGGATGATTTTTGTTAAATGGCTGATCGCCAAGTACTTCAAAAAATCTATTTCGATCTTTTGATCGCCTGTTTCCATTTATAACCCAAATTAATTGTTTATAAAAATTTTCCCGAGACCTTCTTTCTTCAGGTTTTAGATAAGAATGTTGAAATTCAAGCACCCATCCTGACGAAGTTTGAATATCTGAAATGTGTTTTTCTCCATTGCTAGAGTAATGAATAATTTCTTGCCAATCGTTGGGAAATTGATTTTTCCATGATCGGTGCCATTCTGTTTCATTCTCCCACCAAGAGTCACAATTTCTTCTTCCTTTGTGAGCCCAATGAAATACTCTGACCTCTCCGCATCTAGCTAGCATCCGGCTACCACAACATGGACAAATCCCTTTGAGGCTTGGGAGCGCTTCTTTGCGAGCCCCATCAACTAATGCAAATTTCATTTGATGTGTGACTCTTTGAAATTAACCTGATTTCATGAGGGAAATTGTTAGTTGTGGTTTTACTCAAAATTTTAAATACCTCAAAAAGTTATTTTAAAAGCAACAAATCATTAATCAAATAACTTAATAAGTTGTACTTTACTGCGTTTTTTCTACAGATAACGCTGGCTTCATAGTAATTCAATAATATGAATTCAGAGTATTTGACACCTTAATAATAATGAATAATCCTAAGTATTTCTTACTAAGTTTGTAGATGAATTCAATCTCCTAATTAGGCAGAGTAATAAATAAGATCTTTCTTTAATAATAAAGCGAGAAGTGTGATGGAAAATTACAAATATATACGTCCTTCATCGATATTTAAAAACTACTCACATCTTAATTTAAGACCTATATCGATAAGAACAAAAACTATTGAATTGGCTGATTGGTGTGCTCGTGAATTATGGCGTGGATACAAATACAATAATGGGTTGATCACGATTTCTGATGATTGTTTACTATATAAATTTTCTACCTCAATAAAAAAATATCAATACAAAATAACTAAAGCAATTAATCTAAAAGATTCTGACGTTAATGAGTTAATGACAGCGACACAAATTAAGCTTAGAAGTTATAAAAAATTTTCTATACGTAAAGGTATTCGAATCCTTTCATATCGAATTGATAATTATTATTCTTGGTATTTTCAAAACTTTCGAAATGATCGTGATTTTCATATTTTAATGCCTTGTTTTGTATATGAAGTAGGTAAGGACTTTTATAATGGAGTCACAAAAAATCCCCAGAATGGATGTTATGGTGCATTTGCTTCACGTCTTTTGTTTTTCGCTGCCCCGGAATTGCCTATTTTCAACTATTCATTAGAACTTGCGAAATCGTTAGGTTTGAAAAGTATTCTTCCTGTTAATAATTTAGAGATTTACTATGATATTGTCGCTGCTGAATATATTAACCATTGGGGTAAATTGGTCAACTATCAAATGCCATTATCTCGATATTTAGATGATAATTCTTGGTTGTTAATTAAAGAAAGTGGTTGGTGGCAAAGAAGAATTTTTGATATTGCACTTTTATTGCATTTTAAACTTTTCGATGCTTCCCAATTTATTTTCGATATACCCAACACTCCAAATAGAAAATATTTTTAATTTTATAAATAAAAATTAAATTAACTCTACAGCCCGACGCTTCATATCGTCATTGACGTCTATGTAGCGTTGGGTTACTGCAATTGATCTGTGCCCTGCAAGACTTGCTAGTACACGAACACCAATTCCTTTGCTTGCGAGTGTGGTAATGAATGAGCGTCTCATGCTATGACTGGATGCACCTCCAACACCTGCATTTTTAAATAACCAAAAAAAGTGCTGAGTAAGTACATTTGCAGTAAATGCCTTACGTCCTGCTGTGACGAATAATGGTGTATCTGGTTTTAGTGGTTGGCGCATATCTATGTAGTTTTGCAATTCAGATTGTAGGCGCTCAGGTAAAAATACTGTTCTTGGATGTCGTCCTTTGGTTTGATCTGCGGATAAACGAATTTCAGCTCGAACACGTCCATCCCCATTAATAACATCGCGTACTCGTAAACTGGCAATCTCTCCAACTCGCATGCCTGACCAATAGCCTGTTAGTAGCATTAATCGATTACGTAATGAAAATTTACGAGTAGATATGTATTCAAGAACTTGCTCAAGTTCTGCTGAAGTAAGTGTTTTTGCTTGCGCCATGTTGTTTTCCTTAACTTAATAAAAATGCTGTCCTTAGTATGTTTTCTTTTGTAGTAATGGGCGACCAAAACCCGCCAATTTAATGGGTTATTTTTCACTCAATGATTTCAATGACTTGCAGAATCATTAAAGAAAAGCACAATTTTCTTTGGTGTTTTCCCTGAGCTTTTGGGTTGTGAAATTCGCATGGCGTGTTGTGCTGTATTTAGCGCTTATTAGTGCGGTTTTTTGCTACTCAGCACGTGAGATATTCGGACTTGGCTGATCGCTGCTTGTATGGCTTGTAATTAAGCTGATTTGATAATTTTTTTGCTAAGCATCTTATTTGCGTATTTCATTGGATATGAATCTATTAATTAATTGTGATCTTCACAACCAGTTATTAAATTAAAGCAAGGAGCATTTTTTTCTAATTAGTTGAGATATTTCATTTCTAAATAAGCAGGTCTTTGATTAAATCTATCGTCCTTGTTTTTGTTGTCTGGTATTTCTTATTATCTGATTTATTCAATTCTTTTTAATTTGGTTCTTTAATGATTAGCAGTATTGAATTTCTTTGTTCGAATTGTTTTGGTTGATTTGAGATTTCATTAGATAAAGCTTCGCCAATTAAAGCTACGTATAGCTTTATTGGCTTCAGCAAGAGGCAAACGAGGCCAGTAATGCTGTTGTTAGAGTTAGGCGAGTTGCCAGAGCACGTTATCAGTGTCTCTGCGTCCTAATTCTTTGGTGATGTATTCAAGCCAACCGCTGTCAGCAATGTTCACTTCAAATTGTTCATTTAACTCACGTACCTGCAAACGTGCATTAGAGACGAGCGACTGTAGCTGCATAGGCTTTATATGTGCTGGCAGGCCACCTACTGCCAAGTGCAGGTGCAGGGCTTTGCATGAACGTTCACCTTCTACAACAGCTATGTACTTCAAAGTGTGTCCATAGCTATCAGCAGCACGTCGCCCAAATACTTCGCGGTTTAGCTTTTGTTGAAATCTAAGAGCAATTTTGTCGCAATCGTCTCTTTTGATTTGGCGTTGATATACGCCGCGCTCGGTATGCTCGGTAACTGATGGCTTGATAGTCAAGGTAAGTGCATACGGATAGTCCTGATGCAGGCCTCCAAGCCATGTACGGACAGCTTGTTTTTGGCTTGGTTCGCATTCTGCTCCATTGGCCATTTTTTTTCGGATTTCGGCTAGTTTGCTCATGCCTTTATTTATGCTCGCTAAAGAATCTGAAATATTTTCTTTGGTTGTCCTATGGAAAAAATGGTAATAAATTAGCAACTCCATTCATTTAATTAGGGGGTGTTATGTCCGTACTTAATTCGCTAAAACTCGTGGAAAGCCGCAAAAATACTAGGCTTTCACCTATAGTTCAGCGTCGTTACAAATTAGTTAATAAATTGCATGAGCAGCTAGAGTTATGCGAAGCCCGAAAGGCAGGGCAGATTTATGCTCCCAAAAAGAGCAAAACAATAAAAAATCCAGCAACAGGCGAAACTGCAACCGTGGAAGTGACTAAGCGTGTCAAGGAGTGGTTTTGGACGAATGACGCAGGCAAAATCAACCTAGCCATCAATTACGGCAGTCAGGTATTGACCTTTGCCAAGGGAAAGAACGCAATTGAGCTTGGCAATACAGATGATTTGATTGCAGCCTTGAAGTCGCTGAAAGATGCTGTTTTAGCGGGAGAACTAGATGCTCAAATTGAGACTGCAAGCGGTGCGCTAAAAGCAGGGTTTGGAAAGTAATTGTAGATACTTGAAGGGTAGTTGCCTGAAAGCGTTAACTGCAAAAAGGCAGCTCCCCAATCTATAGATTGATATTGTAGTTTAGGGACAATCAAAAACGCTTTGTGACATTACTAGGTTGCTTAATGCTGTTGTTGCTGTTTTCGTAGTCCTGATTTGCTTGGCGTTGCGCATCAGCGAACCGCATATAAGCTCGAACAATATCTTCTTCAGTCGGTTTTACAGTTTGTGCATCGCGAGCCATATTAGCTGCTAGATATTTTTCCATCCACTCATGCTTCCATTTTTGTGGATATACCTTAACTGATGCTGGAGCAGCAGTTGGTTGTACATTAGTAGGCCATGGTGTAGGTGGCGTTTGTCCTTGTTGCTGTGATTGTCTTGCTTGTTCTTGCTGACTGATTTTTAGTACAGGTTTAGAAGATGGTGCAAATTCATAAAATTTCATCGTAATTTCTCCTTGGTTTAGTATTTACCAAAGATATTGGTTAGGGCTGTTATGAGAACTAAATTCTATTTGGCTAGTTGTGATTATTTTTAAGGCTCAAGCCTGCTATTTTTTCGAGTCTAGCTCGTATCGAAGGTTTGAAGGCGCAGGCTAAGCGAAGCCAAGACGCGGTGAAAGCTGAAAAGGCGAGACAGACAATTTAGGCTGGTCATAAAGCCTTAGTCTCAACCGGTTTTATGGCCTAAGAAAAATTATACTTACATCATCAATTGAAAAACCTTGTTAGGGATCGCTTAGATACTGACATTCTGTGAGTGAATTAAAGATATCAGTTAACTCATCTATGGTAACAGTATTTCTAAGTCCGATCTTAAAAGTCGATGAAGACGAGTAGAAGATATCTAAGTGGTTGATTGGATGTAAATGACCGTTTTGTTGTTCTAAGTCATGGTCATATCGAACGTATCCTTCTTCGCTTAGAAGAAGTTCTTTCATAAATTCCCAAATCTCAGGATCGATTGCGCAAGATTCAAATAAGGGTTCGAAAAAATCTAAAATCCCATTTGCTGAAAAAATTCCGTGAGTGTTAATTAAAGACAGTACTTCGGATGTAATTGCGCTGTCTATATCAGAACAGTGGTGATTTCGGAATAAAAATTTTCCGTTTGTTTCGCTAACGGAAAATGGAAAGTTAAGAGAAAAAATCTTTTTGTCAGTCTCATAAAAAATTCGATTCATCTTTGATACGACTAATTTAACGGTTCCTTTTTTCTGGCTTACTGAGGTTGGGGTATATACCAGAAATAATTTTATCGTATTCATCCATAATTCAATAACGTCAGATTTTTTTCGAATTGGTTGAAATAGTTTTTTGACCTGAAATTGATCGATTGAGAATTCGAAAAATTTCATTCCATACCCCTATGCATTTTTTTGTATAAGTACTCCGCTATTTCTTTTACGTTTTCCTTGTCGAAATCCTCTCCAGTTACCTTTTTGAGCGCATCCAATAAGTTTTCTCTGAAAATCGGAAGAACGCCAATTTCTTCGAAGATCATTTGTGCAAAATCAAAAAATGATAGATTGCTATTGGAATATTTTATTGCTGTTCTTATACGATCTTTTTCTTTTAATGATGGTGGAGTTGTTTTTATAAAACCTTCGTTATTAATAATACGCAAACCTTTTTGTATTTCGAGGAGTGGGGACGTTGTTTTGTCGGAGAAAATGATCACAAATGATTGTAAAAAGGATCTAGTCAAAGTCATATATAGAGAATTTCTATATGCATAGCTAGACCATATTCTTTCGGTGACGCAGATTACAAAAGGAAATTCGAGTCCTTTGACATTATTTCTATTGCTCACGAACAAAGTCCCTGGAGTCCTCCGTTTTGTTTCGTAAGCTTTATTGACTTCCCAACCAATTTCCCGTGGAATTACTTGCTCAAGTCGATCGGCGAGTCCATATATTTTTTTATTTCTATCTAGGAATATCACTCCAATATCATCGGCCGATACTGTAGGATTTTTATATTTTATTCTTTCAAGAATTTTTAGAATGGAGTCAATTGAGTTTTTTTCAAATTCGTCGCCCGTTTCAATTATTTCTACACTGTTTTCTTCGTCGCTATCAAGATCTTCAAAGCGGCGTAATGGCTCTCTCTTTAGTTTGTAATCGCCTGTTTTTTTATCCTTTTCAACAAGATATCCGCAATTTTCCCATTCCTTGTCTTCTAGCCATCGCAGTTTTTCGGATTCAAATAGCCCCATGCCAACTGCATGCGCAAACATCAATGTTTTGGGATCTGTTCGATAGCATTTGCTGAGTAAAAAATCAGGGGAGATGCTAGATGTAAGTGAGTCATCAAAGATACTTTGGAAAAAATCGCCTGCTATAAACACCACTTCTTTGGTTACTATTTGGCAAAGTTCAAAAAAGGATTCCGGGAAGTCTTGGCTTTCATCGATTAGCACATAATCGAAAATAGGTGTTATCTCAGGTATTTTTTTTAGAGCTTCTAAAGCATCTGTACATACTTTGTCGAAGGATGTAATCAAGCTCCATCTTTGAAATGTGATTTGGAATTTTTCGCATATGTATCGATATACTCCGGAATTTTGATCGTTAGATGATCCCCATGCATGCGTGCACCATAAACGATCATCCCATTTAATTTGTTGCTCAACTTTCATGAAGTTGAAAAAATCCGGGATTCTCCTTCGGAGGCTATCGGCTAAAATTCTGTTGTGGCATGTTAGGACAATTTTTGTATTGTTTTTTTCAATGTACAGTTCTTTTAATTTATGTAACAGGAGTTCAGTCTTGCCTGTGCCAGAAAGACCTTGAATTCTTACTTGTGATTTTTCAAGACGTTCATAGATAAATCTTGTTTGGTCGCCATCAAAAAGCTGAATTTTTCTTTTTATTTTATCTAACCGATTTTCTGGAATATCTATACGAACTCTGTCAATATCATTGATACTTCCCGTCAGCAAAGATATCAAAAGCTCCGCAATTCGCTGATTAGTCGGATCTGTGATTTCAATATCGTCAATCATTTTTTCTACTGAAAAATTCGATTGATATTGAATTTCTGCGGTTAGGATGTTTTTCCATTTTCTCGGTCTGCCAATAGATTCTTTGTATCTATATTTGTCTGAAATAGAACCAAGATCTTCAATAAAATCTTCAATAAATGCTTGAAACGAAACTTCATCATTCGAGAAGTCTATAAAAGTAATTTTCTTTTTGGGTATGAGGATGACTATCGCTCCTCTGTGTGAGTAGTTATATTTTTTATCGCCAAGTGGTTTGTCAATAGCGTAAGCTTGTGTTTTTTCTCTTGATGACCATTGTTCAAGTTCATCTAGAAATTTTCGATTTGCATCATTTTTATCGGCCTGGAGATAAAAAAAACTATTCATAAATCGCTTTCATGTTTTCATTTATATAAATTATGAATAAATAATTGCATTCTAATTCTTTAGGATCGCAAGCGTGATCAGCCCATGCAGTTCATCCAGTGCCGACTCTGAGCCAATCAACTCAACTTCAATATTGCGACGCCAAGTTTTGATTTTTACCTTGGCTGATTTGTGAGTATTTTTAGCTTGATACTCAACGTCGTACTGTGGAATAGTTTCACCTTCAGGTAATGCAGATCTTATGGTCGTGCGAAATTCTCGAGCAATATCACCAGACAACTCCCATGCAGATTCAGCAGCGGCCACAGCCAGCTTATGCTGTTTTTGAATCACTGACTTAGTCACTGAAGTTGATAGTCCTTTGGCCTCAGGTAGTTCATCAGATAAGACTAATCCCTTTTTAATATCAGCTAATAGCTTTGTATAAAAATTGATTTTTCCGTGTGCATCCCAACAAAGGTCGAATGCGATGTTGGCGTGATTCTCAAAGAAGACTTTGAGCTCGTCGTGCATTGCAGAATTCTCAGTCGTGGCAGTAGGTCTAGTCATAGATCTATTCTAATCAATTAGCTAGGGTTTGTGCCGCTACTGCGACGTAATGCTTCACGCAGTTCGTGAGTGGCTTGTGGGTTTTGCATTACCAGTGCAAGCGATAGGCCAGTGCTGAGTTCTGCGAAGTGCATGAGGTTGTCATTAGGGCTTTGATTCATGATGCGAGTGATCGCCGCTTCATCTGTACCAGCTTCACCGCGCCCTGAGAACTTGTCAGCGTTAAGCAATGGATTCAAATGATTATAGTGCTTGGCAATCATGGTGGCGCTGGTGCGAACCTGTTGCTGTATTTGCTCAGCAGTTAAGCCTTTGGTTACCAACTGAGTGATAGCGTAGTGACGAAGGCTGTACAGAGTGCGTTCTTCACCGGTGATTGGGCAGACCAGTAGTTCTGAATCTTCTAGCAGTTGTTTGAACTGCTTGGTAAATGTCTCGGGCTGTTTGCCATCGCTCATTCTGAATAAGCGAAGCGCATGTTTTTCTTTTATCACTTCATTTACAGTTTTATTTTTGAACTCAGGTGCTAACTGCCGGAGCTTTTCCAAATAGAGCCAGCAACTGCGATGAAGTACTGCGCCTTGACGAGTATTTTTCTTTGCAGTCTTGCCGTGTTGGATATTGGCATACAGCACAGGTTCACCAGCTATCTCATGCACCTCAATGTGTCGCCATTCCAATAACTCCATTTCTGTGCCTGTACGCATGCCTGTAGTGGCCGCAAACGGTACATATACAGCCAACAGTTCGCGAATCATTCTTGTGCGACCAGCACGACTGCTTTCAACCCAACTTGGTAAGTAGGCCAGTAGCCGTTCCATTTCGTTGTGACTAAAGTCTGGACGTCTTCCTGCGGCGGGTCCTGTATTTTTAAGAGTGGGGCGCTGACTTGAATTCATGTAGCCGCGCTCAACAGCTAGATCAAATACAAGATTCAATGCGGCGTTGTGATTAGCTTGTGCGCTGTGACTCAGCTCACGCCCAACTTTCTGTCTGCGCCACTCACAGAAGTTAGTAAAGACCTCTTGTGTAATGCCGTTGATGTTGTAACTGCCAAAGTAGGGAACAAGATAGCCTCGAAGTGCAGACAAGTAATCGTTGTTACTGCCACGACGTGTTTTGTCTGCATCCACTTTGGCTTGTAGATCAGCTTGTACTAATTCAGCCACAGCTTTGAAGCGTTTGGATATAACCGACTGACCATTCTTGGCTAATATGCGAGCTTCCATCCAGAATTCTTCTGCAATGGCCTTAGCATCAGCAAGATCAGTTTTCTTAGTGGCTTTGCGAATCCATTTGCCTAGTTGATCAACTTTGTAGTGCGCTTGCCAGTACTGACTGTCGGCTCGGCGAACAAGTCGAATAGCATGTTCTTTAACTACTACGGTTTCATCAGATTTATGGCGCATGTGCCAAGTATATGATATTTAAGGTTTTTAATCAACCTTAAACAAAACGTGTAATAACCGTGTAATTGAAAAAGTAACAAAAAAGCACTTGGCTTTTTAGGCGCAAGTGCTTGATTTTGTTACATATTCTTTGGCTCCCCGACCTGGACTCGAACCAGGGACCTGCGGATTAACAGTCCGTCGCTCTACCGACTGAGCTATCAGGGATTAGCATATGCTAGCCCTCTATTGTAATGTGATTTTTCAGGGTTTGCAACAAAGGCAATTTCTTCTTGGCAATGCTATTAAATGCCTAAAGATTGCTTAGAAAAATCAAATAATCCAAAACTTAAGAAACGAATTTTAG